>Ga0265780_10002628_pt1 | contig 24177 bp, 14 predicted proteins | sample P1T30metagenome_FD_192432 | JGI IMG/M metagenome (GOLD analysis project Ga0265780, IMG submission 192432) | Plant litter microbial communities from East Loma Ridge, Irvine, California - P1 T30 | ecosystem: Environmental > Terrestrial > Plant litter > Unclassified | place: USA: California... | reverse complement strand
AGGCGCCGCCCGGCTCCGGTACCGCACTGAGCAGGTCGAGCCGCACCAGGCCGCACGTAGCGCCCTGGCACCCGTACCCGACGATCTGGCCGAGATCGTTGTTGGCGTAGGCACTGAAGATGTGCCAGGCGAGTGCCGGGTCGAGCAGGCTGTTCAGGTCGACCAGCCCCCCGCCGATATTCATGAAGGGAATCAGGCCTTCCTCTTCCGTACTGGCAGTGCCGACCATGGTGCCGTGCTCATTGAGGTCGTGAATCTCAAGTATGGCGCCGCCGAAACCGCCGAGATCTCGCATGAGGCCGTGCTGGTATAAAAATGCATGCATTGCGCCATCGGCGCCGTCGCTGTAGCCGGCAATCTGGCCGGCGTTGTTGATGCCGATTGCGCCGTTGAGGTCGCGGCCGGCCAGCGTGCCGAGGTCGGACAGCGTGCCATTGCGGTAGAGGAAAGGATGAACCGGGGTGTCGTCCGTGTGGGTGCCCGTCGCCGATTCGCCGACGACGCTGCCGCGGTCGTTGATACTGGCAGCAAAACCATGTTTGCCCGTGCCGAGATTGCCAAGCTCGGTGAGCGTGCCATTGCTGTACACAAAACCGTTCAATCCACCGGCCGTCTGTTTGCTGCCGACGACGTCGCCGCGCGCATTGATGCCGTAGCCGGAGGTGCCGGTGCCCAGGTCGAGCACGCTGCCATTCCGGTACAGGAACGCATGCTGCTCACCCGAGGCGGAAACGAAGGACCCGGTAATGGCGCCGGCGTCGTTGATCGCGGTCGCATAGCTGTCGTTGCCGCCAAGGCCGCCAAGGTCGGATAGCACGCCGCCGGCATACAACACGGCGTGGACAGCGCCAGTTCCGGTGCCGGCAAAGCCGACGATTTGCCCGGCGTTGTTCATGCCGGTTGGCGCGAAATCGACATCGGGTAAAAATCCGGCGGCGTACAGGGGGGCGGCGTGGCTGTAGAGCGGCGCCAGCAACGCAGGGAACAGCATTGCAAACAGGAATTTGCGCAGGAGCATGATTAGCCTTATCAAAGATTGATTTGCTGCAAGACGGCGAACCGCGCCGCCGTCATCAAACGATACGCGGCGCACGTCGTGGCACAACTGAGCCATATCAGGGGTGGGTCGCTGGTGCACGCTTGACAGCGTCGCGCAAAGCGCCCATCGCGCGCGCGACCCGAGCCAATTTCCTGCATAACATCGTTTCCATCAAAGCCGTTGGTAAAATCCCAACATGCACATTCTCTGGACCTACCTTCGCCCACACGCCCGCCTGGCCTTGCTGGCGCTGATCCTGGCCGCCGCCGGACAAATCCTCGGCCTGGTCGACCCCATCATCTTTGGCACCATCATCGACAAGTACGCGATCGACCGCGCCGGCAAGTCCAGCGACGAGCTGGTGCATGGTGTGTTGATGCTGCTGGGGCTCGCGGTCGTCGTGGCGATTGCTTCGCGCGCGGCGAAGGCGCTGCAGGAATACGTGACCCGGCTGGTGGTGCAGAAAATCGGCACGCAGATTTTCAATGACGGCCTGCGCCACCTGATGCGCCTGAAATACCAGGAATTCGAAGACCTGCGCAGCGGTGAAACATTGTCGCTGCTGCAAAAGGTCAGGCAGGACAGCGAGCGCTTCATCAACGCGTTCATCAACACCGTGTTTGCCGCGGTGGTCGGGATCGCTTTCTTGAGCTGGTATGCGGTGACGAAGCACTGGCTGCTGGTGCCGGTATTCCTGATCGGGATCGTGGTGCTGGGCGGCCTGACGGGTTTGCTGAGCCGCGAAATCAAGGGGCAGCAGCGATCCATCACGCGCGAAACCAACCGCAACTCCGGTTTCATCACGGAATCGCTGCGCAATATCGAACTGATTAAAAGCCTCGGCCTGACTTTTACGGAAATCCGCCGCCTGAAAGCGCAGACCGATGCGATCTTCGCGCTCGAAATGGAGAAAGTAAAACGCATCCGCCTGCTTTCGTTCTTGCAGGGCACCACGCTTTCCATGCTGAAGCTGGCGATCCTGTTTGCGCTGCTGTGGCTGATTTTCCGCGACGTGCTCTCCACCGGCGAATTGATCGCGATGCAGTTCATCACCGTGGCGATCTTCGCTCCGCTCCAGGAACTGGGCAACATCATCCTGGCGTGGCGCGAAGCGGAAGCATCCCTGCTGAACTTCGAGGCGCTGATGCAAAAGCCGATCGAGCGCCGGCCGGCCGATCCGGTCGACGTGGGGCCGGTGACCCAGGTACGGTTTGCCGATGTCAGCTTCCGCCATCGCGGCGCTCCCGACGATGCGCTGCACCAGGTGTCGTTCCAGGCGTCGCTGGGCGATACGCTGGCATTCGTCGGCCCGTCCGGTTCCGGCAAATCGACGCTGGTGAAGTTATTGGTCGGCCTTTACACGCCAGCATCGGGGGAAGTGTTTTACAACGAAATCTCGACCACCGATTTCCGCTACAACGAAGCGCGCCGCCAGATCGGTTTCGTCACGCAGGACACGCATTTATTTGCGGGCACACTGCGCGACAATATCCGTTTCGTGAAGCAGGATGCCACCGACGCAGAAATCGTGGCCGCCATGCAGCAGGCCTCGTGCGCTTATCTGCTGGAGAAATCGCCGGAGGGCCTCGACACCGTCATCGGTGAAATGGGCATGAAACTGTCCGGCGGCGAAAAGCAGCGTCTGTCGATTGCGCGCGCTTTGGTACGCCAGCCCCGCTTGCTGATTTTCGACGAAGCGACATCGGCGCTCGATTCGCTGACGGAAGAACAGATCACGAATACCGTCCGCGCCATTTCCGCGCGCGACACGCAAATCACGCTGCTGATCGCGCACCGGCTATCGACGATCATGCATGCCGATACCATCTTCGTCCTGGAAAAGGGGACCGTCGTCGAAAGCGGGCCGCATGCGGCGCTGCTGGAAAAGAAGGGGCTGTATTACGCGATGTGGCGCCAGCAGATCGGCGAGCGGCCGGTGCCGCACGGCGAGCCTCTGTGAATAGCGGCCACTTGCGCCGACGATGCCGGTCTTGCTTGAGCCGTCCTGGCCGCGATGTAATAGAATTGCGCCTTCCGCAGCACATCGAACACCAATGAAATCAGCACCTTACAAACCCCGCAAGCTCTCGGTCGCCCCCATGATGGACTGGACCGACCGCCACTGCCGCGTCTTCCACCGCCAGATCACGCGCCATACGTGGTTATATACGGAGATGGTTACCACGGGCGCGCTGGTGCATGGCGATGTGGCGCGCCATTTGCGCTATGACGACATCGAGCATCCGGTTGCGCTGCAGCTGGGCGGCAGCGATCCGGCCGATCTCGCCGTCAGCGCGAAGCTTGGCCAGGAGTGGGGCTATGACGAGATCAACCTGAATTGCGGCTGCCCGTCCGAGCGCGTGCAGCGCGGGGCGTTCGGCGCGTGCCTGATGGCCGAACCGCAGTTGGTGGCGGACTGCGTCAAGGCGATGCGTGACGCGGTGACGATCGATGTCACGGTAAAACATCGCATTGGCATCGACAAGAATGAAGAGTACGGCTTCGTGCGCGATTTTGTGGGCACGATCGCGGATGCTGGCTGCAATACGTTCATCGTGCACGCCAGGAACGCCATCCTGAAAGGCCTGTCGCCGAAAGAAAACCGCGAGATCCCGCCGCTGAAGTATGAGGTGGCGTACCAGCTCAAGCGCGAGTTTCCTGAACTTGAAATCATCATCAACGGCGGCATCAAGACAAGCGATGAAGTCGCATCGCACCTCGAGCACGTCGATGGCGTGATGCTGGGACGCGAGGCGTACCACAATCCCTATGTGATGGCCGATTTCGATGCGCGTTTCTACGGCGACGATGCCGCCGTCAAGTCGCGCACGGAAGTGCTGGCCGCGATGCTGCCGTATATCGCGGCGCAGCTGGCGGAATTCGGCGCGAAAGGCTTGAAATTGAACAGCATCACGCGCCATATGCTGGGCATCATGACAGGCCTGCCCGGCGCGCGCGCCTTTCGCCAGCTGATGTCCGATCCGACACGCCTTGCCGAAGCCGACCCCGCACTCCTGCTCGAAGCAGCGCAGCGGATGCAGCGCAACTAGTCCTTCCGCGGCCCTGTTCGGGGCTGCAACCGTGTGAAAATTTCCACACAACAATCTGATTCCCGACAGAAAGCTTGCTCGGCGGCAAACATTCCTTTTATACTTGGCTTGTGGATGCAGTTCCGGGCGCTAGCTTGACGACAATTGTTGCGCGGTAAGAACAATTTGCCGTAGGGGAACGAAATCTGTCTGCAGCGCGTTTCATTTGATTTATCCTGACGGAAACCTTGGTTGCTTGCTGGGTAACCAAAAAATCACACCGTCGAACGACGCAGCCGCCAATGCGCGGCTTCACATTATGGACAGAGGGAATACGGCGACATGAATTTATCGAACATGAAGGTTGGACAACGACTGGCGCTGGGGTTTTCCCTGGTGCTCGTACTGCTGGTGGCGGTGACCGTTGTCGGGATCATGCGCATGGCGCAAATCCAGGACCGCCTCGACCATGTAGTCAGCGTCAACAACGTCGTCACCCGGCTGGTCGTCGATATGCGCAATAACGTCAGCGAGCGCCTCAATTCGCTGCGCACGCTGACCCTGATGACCAACCCGGACGAAATGGAGCCAGAACTCGAGCGCTTCAAGGTCCAGACCGGCAAGTACGATGAGCTGAAGAAGAAACTCAGCGCCAAGTTCGCTGCCGAGTCGACCCCTCAGGAAAAAACGCTGCTGAGCCAGATCGATGGCTTCGAAGGATCCGCGATGCCAGCCATTGCCAAGGCATCCGAGCTGTATCTGGCCAACAAGGCTGAAGACGCTACCCGCGTGATGATCAAGGAAGTCCGTCCGGTCCAGAAAAAATGGATGGAAGGCCTGGACCAGCTGGCGTCGATGGAAGACAGGCAGAACGCCCAGAGCCAGGTCGATGCCGGTACCGCCTTTGCAAATGCGCGTAACTTCATGTTGATCCTGCTGGCTGTTGCCGTTGCCATCGGCGTCGCTGCTGCCGCCGTGATTACCCGCAGCCTGCTGCGCCAGCTTGGCGCCGAGCCTGGCTACACCGCGAAAATTGCAACCAGCATCGCCCACGGCGACCTGGCGATCGCCATCGACACCGGCCATGCCGTTCCTGGCAGCCTCTTGGTGGAAATGAAGAATATGCGCGGCAGCCTGGTGGATATCGTCGGCCAGGTTCGCGCCGGCACCGAAACCATCGGCACCGCTTCCCGTGAAATTGCAGCCGGCAATATCGACCTGTCGTCCCGTACCGAGATGCAGGCCAGCTCGCTGGAAAAAACCGCCTCCGCGATGGAAGAGCTGACCTCGACCGTGAAGCAGAACGCCGACAATGCCCGTGAAGCGAACCAGCTCGCGGCCAGCGCGTCGGAAGTGGCCCGCAAGGGTGGCGAAGTGGTCTCGCAAGTGGTCGATACCATGGGTTCGATCAACACCTCGGCCAACAAGATTGTCGACATCATCGGCGTGATCGATGGCATCGCTTTCCAGACCAACATCCTGGCGCTGAACGCGGCCGTGGAAGCGGCCCGTGCCGGCGAACAAGGCCGTGGCTTTGCGGTGGTGGCGTCGGAAGTGCGCAACCTGGCGCAGCGCTCGGCTGCGGCGGCCAAAGAAATCAAGACGCTCATCGGCGATTCGGTCGAGAAGGTCGAGCGCGGCAGCAAGCTGGTCGGCCAGGCCGGCGTGACGATGGACGAAGTCGTCGCCAGCGTGAAGCGCGTGACCGACATCATGAGCGAGATCGCCAACGCCAGCCAGGAACAGAGCGCCGGCATCGAGCAGGTCAACCTGTCGATCATCGAAATGGATGGCATGACCCAACAGAATGCCGCGCTGGTCGAGCAGGCCGCTGCCGCAGCGCAGAGCTTGCAAGACCAGGCTGGTGAACTGCAGCGTGTCGTCAGCGTGTTCCGCCTGGTTGAAGGCGAAGCAGTCCAGCAGGCTCCGGTTGCCAGCCGCGCCGTGGCAGTGCGTCCGGCCAAGCCAGCCGCCGCCGCGCCGCGTGCCGCACTGAAGCGTCCTGCTGCGGCAGCCCGTTCGACCGAGCCAACCATGTCGGCAACGCCTTCAACACCAGCCGCCCCGGCCGCTGAAACCAAAAAGCCGTCAGTGAAGGCTGCACCGAAGGCCGCACCGAAAGCCGCACCGAAATCCGCTGCCGCCGCCTCGAGCGACGAGTGGGAAGAATTTTAAGCTTGTTCGACCCGCGGCCTCCGCGCCGCATTCATCGTTTTTAGTGACACACTTTTAAGGAAAATAATATGTCCAAAACTACTTTTATGGCCGCCCTGGTCCTGTCGAGCTTTGCCGGCGTCGCTGTTGCTGCTGAAGTACCAGCGAGCTTCGACCCAAAAAACTGCAAAGTTGAATACCCAAAGGCGTCGCTGATGAATGAAGAGCAGGGCACGACGTCCATGTCGTTCCTGATCACCGCGGACGGTTCGGTATCGGATTCGAAACTGGAAAAGTCGAGCGGTTTCAAGGGTCTGGACAAAGCCGCGATCAAGTCGCTGTCGGCATGCAAGTTCAAGCCGGGCAGCAAGGATGGCGCCCCGGCCCAGACCTGGACCAAAGTCGACTACGCCTGGAAACTCGACTGATCGTCGATTTTGCCCGATAGCGCGCCGGCCAGCCGGCCGCGCTGGCAAATGGCTGTATCCCCCGCGGCCGCGCGTCCCACGCGCCGGCCCGCAGTTTTTCCCCTGTCGTACCTGTCCTTTCAACACACCGTTGCACCCGTGCGGCCACGCGCGCATGAAGCTCCTACAATGGCTCTTTGCCTGTCCGGGATGGAGGATGCATGAGCCAACGTAAAGCATTGGTTGTGGGTGCGAGCGGTATTGCCGGCAGTAATCTGGCGCGCGCACTGACCGCGCAGGGATGGGACGTGGCCGGGCTGGCACGCCGCCCGCGCGAGGAAGTGCCCGGCGTCGTCCCGGTCGCGGCCGACCTGATGGATCGCGCCAGCCTGGACAAAGCGCTCGACGCCTTGCAGCCCACGCACGTCTTCATCACGACCTGGATGCGTAACGCCACCGAAGCGGAAAATATTCGCGTCAACGGGACCATGGTGCGCAACCTGCTCGATGCCCTGGCGCCACAGAAGAGCGTGCAGCATGTGGCTCTGGTAACCGGCCTGAAGCATTACCTGGGCCCGTTCGAAGCCTATGCCAGCGCCGGCACCTTGCCCGATACACCGCTGCGCGAAGAGCAGCCGCGCCTGCCGCTGGAAAATTTCTATTACGCCCAGGAAGACGAGGTGTATGCCGCGGCCAGGCGCGACGGTTTCGGCTGGAGCGTGCACCGGCCCCATACCGTGATCGGCAAGGCGGTCGGCAACGCCATGAACATGGGCACCACCCTTGCCGTGTTCGCTTCGCTGTGCAAGGAAAGCGGCCGGCCCTTCCACTTTCCCGGCTCGCGTGCGCAGTGGGAAGGCCTGTCGGATGTGACCGATGCACGCATCCTGGCCGCACAATTGATCTGGGCGGCCACCACCCCGGCCGCACGCAATGAAGCCTTCAATATCGTCAACGGCGATTACTTCCGCTGGAAGTGGCTGTGGCCGCGCCTGGCTGCGTGGTTCGGCGTCGAGGCGGCCGGCTTCGACGGCACCGTGCGCCCGCTGGCGGAGCAGATGCAGGGTGACGCGGCGCGCTGGCGCGCGATGGCGGAACGCATGGGCCTGGCCGAGCCCGACCTGCAGCAACTGGCATCGGCCTGGCACACCGACCTCGACCTGGGGCGTCCGATCGAGGTGATGACCGACATGTCGAAAAGCCGCAAGCTGGGCTTCACGGCCTTCCAGAGTACCGAGGACTCCTTCTTCGACCTGTTCACCCAGCTGCGCGCGGACCGTTTGATTCCTTGAATGGCAATCCTTTAGGCATAATGCGTTTTCCTTAATGTTTCCTGGAAAACGCATGTTGAAACCTTCGATCGCGGCCGCCGTGGCCAGCCTCTGCGCGCTGTCCGGCTGCGCCACCTCCGTTCCCAGCGGTCCCGCCACCGAGGTGCGCGATTTTACGGTTGCCGGCGCGGCCAATGCCAGGGTGACCTTTACGCGCGCCGGCGATGCGGGCCTGCGCAGCTACACCCAGAGCAGTACCATGCCGACACGCGAACAGGCGCCGTCATCGGTCCGTTATGCCGAGGTCGCCGGCCAGCCGTTCGTGCGTTCGGGGAGCGTCGCTTTCGATGCACTGTTCGCGCATGCGATGTCCGAGATGAAGGAAATCTCGGTGGACGCCATCCGCGACGGCGCCTACAACGACGACCAGCCGATCGCCTGCCACTGCTTTGAAACCGGCGAAAAATGGCATTACGTCTGGACGCGCGACCTGTCGTACGGTGCTTACCTGGGCCTGGCCATGCTCGACCCGGTCCGCGTGCGCGATTCGCTGGCCTTCAAATTGTCCGGCTACCGGCCGGGCATCGCGAAACCGGCCGAGGCTGCCGGTACTGCCGACGGCCTGCAAATCCTCCAGGATACCGGTAGCGGCGGCAGCTGGCCCGTCAGCAGCGACCGCGTCAGCTGGGCCTTTGGCGCGGAGCAAACGCTCACTGCACTGCCGCCCGCCGAACGTGCGGCCTTTGCCGCCACGGCGCTGCGCGCGCTGTCGAACACCATCGACAACGACCGCATCGCCGCTTTCGACCCGCGCGACGGCCTGTACACGGGCGAGCAGTCGTTCCTCGACTGGCGCGAGCAAAGCTACGGCCGCGACATCGAAACCGACCTGTCGCGCATGGCGACGTCGAAAGCGCTGTCGACCAACGTGACCCATTACAAGGCCCTGACGCTGGCTGCGACGCTTGCCGCCGAACAAGGCGACGCCGCGCGCGCGCAGCGCTACCGCCAGTGGGCGGCCGACCTGAAAACGGCGATCAATGCCCGTTTCTGGCTGGAGGACGCGGGCATGTACGCCAGCATCACGGCAGCCCATGGCGACGGCGCGCCACTGCACAAATACGATTGGCTCGGCCTGTCGCTGGCCATCGTCACCGGCATTGCCGACGACACGCGGCGCGACCGCATCCTGGCCAGCTATCCACACGGCCCGGTCGGCGCCCCCGTCATCTTCCCGCAGCAGCAGGGCGTGCCGGTCTATCACAACCGCGCTATCTGGCCGTTCGTCACCGCCTACGGACTGGATGCGGCCATCCAGGGCGCCAACGTCAGCGTTGCCGATGCGGCGTACGCCTCGCTGCAGCGCGGCGCGGCGGTGCACCTGTCGAACATGGAAAACATGGAGTGGCTGTCGGGACAGCAGGTGGTCAGCGATCCGGCGCATCCGGAACTCGATGGCCCGGTGGTCAACTCGCGCCGCCAGCTCTGGTCGGTGGGCGCGTATGTCGGCATGGTGGTGCGCGACGTGTTCGGCGTGCGCTACCGGCCCGACGGCGTGACCGTGGCGCCGTTCATCACCGCCAGACTGCGGCGCGAAAGCTTCGGCAACACAGACCGGATTGCGCTCGATGGACTGGAAGTGCATGGCAAGAAGCTGCGCGTTGCAATCGACCTGCCGCCCGTGTCGCCCACCGAAGGCTACTACACGGTCGATGCGGTCACGCTGAACGGCAAGCCCGTCGTGAACGGCACGATCGGCTGGGACGCGCTTGGTGCCGACAACGTCGTCGCAGTGAAGCTGGGCGCGCTGCGCGCCGGCCGGCAGGCCATCCGCCGGGTCGAGGGGGATCCGAAGGCGGTCGCAGGTGCGTTGTTTGCGCCGCGCGAAGCGAAGATCGCCGGTGCCATGCGCAAGGGCAGTACGATCGACGTCGCCATCGCCGATGCGCAGCAGGCCGGCCCGGTGAGCTATCGCGTCTACCGCAATGGCGTGCTGGTGGCCGACACGCTCGCCGCGCCGCTGTGGACGGATACGGCGCCGCTGGCACTGGCCAATTGCTACGCGGTCGAGGTGGTCGATCCCGCCTCCGGAAATAGTTCGCACCACAGTGGCGCCGTATGCGCGGAAGCAGGAATCGAGATCGACGTCGCCGATGCACGCGTACGCAGCAGCGTGGCACGCAGCGGCAACCGGATCGCCGGGTGGGGCGCGCCCCGCGATGTGTTCAGTGTCGAGAAGGTGGTCGTGGCGGCGCCCGGGCGCTACAGCTTCCAGGTGCGCTATCTGAACCATGGCAATGCCATCAACACCGGCATCAGCAATGGCGTCAAGGTGCTGTCGGTGCGCGATGGGGCCGGCCATACCGTGGCCCGCCGCGTGATCCAGATGCCGCATCTTCCGCCGGGCTCGGCACCGATGGTGTCCACGCCCGCGGACATCGTGCTCAAGGCGGGGACGTACGCGGTGCAGCTCGATGATTTCTACAATATGAGTTATCTGGGGGCGAATGCGGTGTATGCCAACGGCGGCGGGAAGGGCGGGGCGTTGAACAAGGTGGATATCTTTGGGGTGAGGGTGTTGCGGGTGGAGTGATGGGTGCCGGAACGGTCTTTCGTCCTGTTAGCGTAAACCATTTACTTCATATGGCATGGGTCACCGCGGGGGCGCCGAGGCCCGCGCGGGGATGACGTGACAGTGATGACGGTGGCGGTGCGCCACCGGCGCGCGCATAAAAAAAGCGCAGCACCGGAGTGCTGCGCTTTTATTTACCCGATGCGATCAACGGCGATTCGGGTTGTTCGGGTGGTCGTCGACGCGGTTTGGTACGCCGTCGTGGTCGCGGTCACCGCGGCCGTCGGCGCGGTCACCGTGACGCCAGCCGCCGCGATCGAGCTCCCAGCCGTTCCGGCCTTGCGACCAGACTGGACGGGCATAGGCGTAACCAGGGCGGGCGCGTTCCCAGTGACCCTTGGTCCATACGTAGCGGCGGCCGTTCCAGTTCCAGTAACCTGGCGCCCATTCGTAACCGCGGCGGGCGGCAGGGACGACTTCATTGCGTGGTGCTGGTGGCTGGGTATGGACGACGATCACGTCGCCCGCGCCGGCTGCGGATGCGGTGGCAGGAAGGAAGGCGGCGCTGCTGACGGCGATGGCGGCTGCAGCTGCAGTAAGAATGCGTTTCATGTCACTTCTCCTTGAGTGGTTTAGTGACTTCACTATATCGCCTGCACGCTTTAAATGGCGCACAGGAATCATTCGCTTACATTCGATACAAGTGGCAATACCTAGCCCAGCACGGTCTCCACCACCTCGTTCAATAACTGCGGGCCCGTCGCCGTGAGGCGCGCCAGCATCTGTTCGAGCGGCATCGGGCGGGCGAACAGATAACCCTGCATGCGCGGTGCGCCGTTGTCGGACAGGAAGTCGGCCTGCTCGCGCGTTTCGACGCCCTCGGCCACGACCGACAGGCCCAGGTGGCTGGCCATGGCCAGGATCGACTGCACGATGGCGGTGCCGTTGGCGTCGCTCGGCGTATCGCGGATGAAGCTCTTGTCGATCTTGAGTTCGTACAGCGGCATGCGCTTCAGGTAGGACAGGCTCGAGTAGCCGGTGCCGAAATCGTCGATCGACAGGCGGATGCCCAGCGCCGCCAGTTCGTGCATGCGACCGATGGTGTCGTCCAGGTTCTCGATCAGCAGCCCCTCGGTGACTTCGAAGATCAGCGCCGACGCCGGCGCGCCGGTCTCGCGCAGGATCGCGCGCACTTCGGTGACGAAATCGGTCTGGCGGAACTGCGACGGGCTGACATTCACCGACAGTGGCATGGCAAAGCCGGCCTGGTCCAGCACCAGCCAGCCCAGGCAGGCCTGGCGCAGCGCCCACTGGCCCAGCGGCACGATCAGGCCGCATTCTTCGGCGACCGGGATGAACACGTCGGGCGGCACGAACGCGCCGTTCGGACGCAGCCAGCGCATCAGCAGCTCGGCGCCCACCGGCGCGCCGGCGGCGTCCACCTGCAACTGCCAGTGCATGGCCAGCTCGCCGTTGTCGATCGCGGCGGCGAGGTCGCGCTCGAGCGTCAGGCGCCGTTCGACTTCGGCTTGCATGGTCGCTTCAAAGAAGGAAACGCGGTTGCGGCCATCCGCCTTGGCGCGGTACATGGCCGTATCGGCTTCGCGCAGCAGGTCGTGCGCCGACTGGTTCGGATGCGACAGCAGGGTCACGCCGATCGACGCCGAGGAATCGTAGAACTGGCCGTCGACTTCGAAACTCTCGGTGATCGCGCGGCGGATTTTTTCGGCCACCAGCAGGGCGGAGTGGGTGGCCAGGCGCGCGTCGTCGCCCAGGTGCGCCAGCAGCACGACAAATTCGTCGCCGCCGACCCGCGCCACCGTGTCGCCCTTGCGCACCAGCGCCGACAACCGTGCCGCCACGTTGCGCAGCAGCGCGTCGCCAACGCCATGGCCGCGCGCGTCATTGACGTATTTGAAGTGGTCGAGGTCGATGAACAGCAAGGCGCCGTGGCCGGCCTGTTCGCGTGCGTGGGTCAGCAGCCGTTCCACGCGTTCCATCAGCAGGCGCCGGTTGGGCAGGCCGGTCAGCACGTCGAAGAAGGCCAGGCGGTGGATGTGCTTTTCCGACTTCTTGCGCTCGGTGATGTCACGGCCGACCATCACCCAGTGCGTATTGTTGCCGTGCTCGTCGTTGAACGGCACCATTTCCATTTCGATCCAGTAGGGATCGTGGTCCTTGGTGTAGTACAGCAGTTCGGCGCTCACCGCTTCGAGGCGGGCCACGGCCGCGCCGATCCGCGCGATTTCGGTGGCTTCGGTATCGGCGCCGAGCAGCACGTTCCAGCTGCGTCCCATGACGTCGGGACGCTGGTAGCCGGTGCGGCGCTCGAAGGCGTCGTTGACGAAAATGATCTGCTGCTGCGCTATATCGCCCGGCATCACCTTCGAGATGATCACCATGTCGTTCAGGCGCGCCACCGCCGCGGCGGTCAGGCGCAGTTCAGAGTTGAGCGCCTGCAGCGTGGTCTGGCCGTCCTGCAGCGAGCTTGCGACCGTGCGCAGGTCGTCCAGCGACAAGGTCAGGCGCCGCAGCAGGCTGGTGCACGACAGGGTGATGATCGCGCCAATGAAGCCGAAGTTGAGGGCGACGATCAGCGAAGGCCGCAGTGCGTGGTCGGACAGGTGCGCCAGGCCGCCGTACGACAGGCCGAATACCAGCAGGGTCGTGCCGGCCAGCGCGATCGCGGCGGGTGTGGTGCCGAGCAGGATCGCGGCCAGCACCGGTGCGGCAAACAGGTAGATCTGGCTGACCGGTCCGACATGAATCATCAGGGCGACGCCGACGGCGATCAGGATGGCCAGGAATTGCAACACGCGTGCGAGGTACGCGGCGCGCTTGAAATACCAGATGCCCACCAGCCATGCCAAAGCCGCGGCGTCGACGCCAACCATGGTCCATCGCCCTTCCATGGCGAGCACCGCCATGGAAGGCACGGCCGTCAGGAAGCCGAGCGCAAGGACCATCGACAGCAGCGTCGCGAAAATTTGCGTGCGCCAGTGCGCAATGTTATCAATTTGTGCCAAAAGGTGACTTTCACTGACCGTGCCGCGCCGGCACGATGGGCGCGAAGCTAGGTGTTTACATTTGGAAATCTATTGCAATGTGGAATCATATATCGCCAACATTGAGGCGTCAGTATTTAAGGCAAATTTTGTGGCCCTGAGGTAACAGGAAATGATGGGAGTGTGACATTCGGGTGAGATTTGCAAAACGGAATGTGACGTGACGCCAGGATCCGTCGGGGACGTGATTTTCTGTGAGGATCAAACATGTCGGCGAGACATCGTTTCTGACGTGTCGGCGATGGCGGCGCGACCTTGCCGCCGCGTCAATACAGCCCAGCGCGGTGAGGAGTGCAGCATGAGGTGGGATACTGTCAGGAACGCGGAACGTGCGTCTGCTGCGGATCGGTGTGGCGTCCGTCCGCGGCACGGGGGCGTGGCAGCATCGCGTCGGATGTGCCGGCCCCCGGTCACCCGGCTTACTTCTTTTTCTTCGCAGCCGGTTCGCCTGGCAGATGCGCGACCAGTTGCGTCAGGCGTGCCGAATCGACATCGGCCAGCGCCAGCAGGGCGGCGCGCAGCAACTGGCTTTTCTTCAGCGCCACGCCGTTGGCCTGGTGGGTTTTTTTCAGCGCGTCGAGGAAAGCGACTTCGCTCTCCGGCAGCGTGAAGGACATCTTGACGAATTTGTCCTTCGGCGTCTTCTCCTTGGCAGCTTCCTTGACTGGCTGGTCTGCCGCTTTCGCTGGCTTCTTGCCGTTTTTCTTGCCGCTTTTCTCGCCGCTTTCCTCGCTGTCCCCGGCGGCATCGGGCGCCGCTGCGCCTGTTTCCTGCGACGCCTCTGGCGGCACGGTGTCTGGCGAGCCGTCTTCGCGCGGCGCCATGGCGGCCTGCAGCACGTCATGGGCGGCGAGCGGCTCCGGCGCGGAGGCACCGTTCGATGCCGACAGCGGAAACTCGCCGTCGACAGCCAGCGTGGCCGATGGCGCAATGGCGGCGGAAGGTTTCAGGACCGGGGTGCGCGCATTGCTGCGCGTGGATTTCTTGTTCATGTGTGGATGCTTTCGACAGGGTTGGTTCATGTGCGGATGCCAGGAAAATGCGGTGCCGGCGCGGTGGCAGGCATTGGTGTCAGCCGGCTTCGAGCAAGGATGGCGTCATCATCGCCTTCACGCCCGGCTGGCGCGAATCGCCATCGAACACCACCCAGCAGGCTTGCGCGCGGCGCATGGCGACAGGCGGTCCGCTGGTGCTCGCCAGGCGCGACGCCAGCACGCTGATGGCGGGATTGTGCCCTACCAAGATGACAAGACCATGACCATCGGGCCAGCCGCTCGCCGCCAGCAGATCGTCGGCGCTGCGGTCTGGCGCGATCTGCTCGCTGAGGTCATACGGCAGGCCCAGCGCGTCCGCGGTCTGGCGCGTCCGCACTGCAGGACTGGACAGGATGCGGACCGGTCCCGTGAATTGGCTTTTCAGCCAGTGCGCCATCTTCTGCGCCTGGTGCCGGCCTTTGGGAGTGAGGGCGCGCGCCAGGTCCGGATCGGTGTCTTCCGCTTCGGCGTGGCGCCACAGGATCAGTTCCATGGTGAAATCTTCATGACAGGTAGGTTTTCTGGAGCGAGTGAAAGTCATGCCATCGTAGTCTTTTTTTTGCTCGTCCGTTGCACACTTGCTGTCATCCCGGAATGCATAAATTGCATTGTTTTACGTTGATCTGTCACACTATGCCGACTTTTTCGCCTGCGCCGCGTGCGCAGGCCCGACGCGTTTTACTCCTGGGGTGGGTTCATCATGTTTGCTGCAGTCGATTTGGGATCCAACAGTTTTCGCCTTCACATCGGGCACCAGGCGGGCGGGCGCATGCGCGTGGTCAAGACCGCGCGTGATCCGGTGCGCATGGCGGCGGGGCTCGACCGGGACAAGGTGTTGAGCGCCGAAGCGATCGCCGACGCCGTGCGTGCCCTGCGCGGCTTCAAGGATATTCTCGACGAATACAGCCTGACCGACGTGCGCGTAGTCGCCACCAACACCTTCCGCGTGGCCCGCAATGTGGCCACGTTCAAGCCGCTGTGCGAACAGGCCATCGGCTACCCGATCGAGGTCATCTCGGGCGAGGAAGAGGGCCGGCTGATCTACATGGGCGTGGCGCACGAGGTCGACCGGCCGCAGGAGGCGCGCCTGGTGATCGATATCGGCGGCGGTTCCACCGAACTGATTCTCGGGCGCGGCGGCGAGATCGCCGAAGTCGAATCGTTCGGTATCGGCACCCAGCAGCAGAGCATGGCGTTTTTCGCCGGCGGCCACATAGACGCGCGTGCCTTCGAGGCCGCGATCACCTCGGCGCGCGCACGCTTCGACGATGCCGCCGCGATGTTCCGGCCCGGTCAATGGGACGCCGTGTACGGCTCGTCCGGGACCATTCGCGCCATCAGCGAAGTCATTGCCGTAAACGGGATCGGCGACGGCACCATGTCGTTCGCCAGCCTGAAAGCGCTGGAAGCCGTCCTGGTCGCATGCGGCCACGTCGACCGGTTCCTGCTGCCCGGGATCAAGCGCGAACGCGTGTTCGTGATGCTGGGCGGGTTGTCGGTGCTGCTCGGCGTGATGGAAGAGCTGAAGGTGGAGCGCATGGCGGCCATCAACGCGGGCCTGCGCCTGGGCGCGCTGTGCGACCTGGAGCTGCGTTCGACGCGGCACGACCGGCGCGACCAGGCCATCGGCGCGCTGCTGCGCCGCTTCCACGTCGACGCGCAGCGCGCCGACCGCACCGCCGCGCTGGCGCGCCAGCTGCACGGGCAGATGAGTCCCGACGCCGGCGCCTTCAGGCGCTACCTCGACTGGGCCAGCCGCCTGCATGAAGTGGGCCAGTCGATCTCGCACAGCGGCGCGCACAAGCATGGCGCCTACATGGTCGAAAATGCGGACATGCCGGGCTTTACCACCGGCGACCAGGCGCTGATGGCCAAGCTGGTGCTGGGGCAGAAGGGCAATCTGCGCAAGGTCAAGGAGCAGCTGGGCGACCTCGAATTCGCGCGCGCCCTGCTGGCCCTGCGCATGGCGGCCATGCTGATGCACGCGCGCCTCGACGAACACATCGCCGGCATCAGGGTGCGCATGAAGTCGCGCATCGACGTCAGCGTCGGCGCCGACTGGGCCAAGCGCCATCCGACCGTCCTGTTCTGGCTCGACAAGGAAAAGGAAAGCTGGGACGAGGTGAACGTGGCGCTGACGGTGACGGTGGGCTAGCAGCGGTCCACCCGGCGCGGCAGCGCTCCGATTGAACGGCGTCATCGCGGCGTCATATGGGACAGGCAAAGTGGCGTGGTCGTGTGCAGCGAGGCTGCGCAGGCAGCTTTGTCCGGTCAGCTCGAGCATCGGCACCAATTCCTCGCATGCTGGCGCGCCAGCGTTGCCTCCGCGGCAAGCAACGCGATCTTGGTTGATCGATGTGCCTGTCGAACGACGTTTCGCCTTGCGCGCGCATCTGCGTGTTCGAATTCTTTCCTGTAACAATCCTGTCATAAAATGTGTCTAATATAGGTGGTTCATTCGTTCAGGAACTGCCCCCACATGGATATGAAGTCAGGTAGCGCCGTTCTGGCCCGGGTCGCGATCCCCGAAACCGATCAATACCTCAACCGCGAACTCTCCCTGCTCGAATTCAATATGCGCGTACTGGCGCAGGCGGAAGACATCAACCTGCCTCTGCTCGAGCGCCTGCGCTTCCTGTGCATCGTCAGCAGCAACCTGGATGAATTTTTCGAGGTGCGCGTGGCCAGCCTGCTGGCGCAGCACAAGATCGACACGGCCCACGGCGATTTGTCGGGCCTGTTTGCCACCACGCTCGAACATGTCAGCGCCGAAGCGCGCCGCCTGATCACGCGCCAGTACGCGCTGCTCAACAACGAAATCCTGCCGCAGCTGGCTGACAACGCGATCTTCCTGCTGCGCCGCAGCGACCGCAATCCGGCCCAGAAGGCCTGGGTCAAGCGCTACTTCGACGAGCAGGTGCGCCCGCTGCTGACCCCGGTGGGGCTCGATCCCGCGCACCCGTTCCCGCGCGTAATCAACAAGAGCCTGAACTTCATTGTCGAGCTGGCCGGCAAGGATGCGTTCGGGCGCGGCAGCGGGATCGCCATCATGAAGGCGCCGCGCGTGCTGCCGCGGGTGATCCGCCTGCCGGATGAGCTGTCGAGCCAGAAGGGCGCGTCGTATTGCCTGCTGTCGTCGGTCATCCAGTCGCATATCGCCGACCTGTTCACGGGGCGCGAAGTGCTGTCGTATTCGCAGTTCCGCGTGACGCGCAACAGCGACCTGTGGGTCGACGAAGACGAAGTCAAGAACCTGCGCCAGGCGCTGCAGAGCGGCCTGCACAGCCGCCATTACGGTTTCGCCGTGCGGCTCGAAGTGGCGCATGGCTGCCCGCCGCACCTGTCCGACTTCCTGCTCGACCAGTTCTGCATCGACCGCAGCCGGCTGTTCGCGGTGGACGGGCCGGTCAACATGGGCCGGCTGCTGGAAATCGTCAACAGCAATGCGCGCCCCGAACTCAAATTTGCGCCCTTCATGCCGGGCTTTCCGGCCAAGCTGGGCAATCGCGACATGTTCGCCACCTTGCGCAAGCAGGATGTGCTGCTGCACCATCCGTTCCAGTCGTTCCAGCCGGTTATCGACTTCATCAAGGAAGCGGCGCGCGACCCCGATGTGCTGGCCATCAAGCAGACGATCTACCGTGCCGGCATGGATTCGGAGCTGGTCGAAGCGCTGATCCGCGCGGCGGTCAGCGGCAAGGAAGTGACGGTCATCGTCGAACTGATGGCGCGATTCGACGAAGAAGCCAACATCAACTGGGCCGAGCGCCTGGAAGAAGCGGGCGCCCAGGTCGTCTACGGCGTGGTTGGCCTGAAGACCCACGCCAAGATGGCGCTGGTGCTGCGCCGCGAAAGCGGCACCTTGCGCAGCTACGCCCACCTCGGCACGGGGAACTACAACCCCACCACTGCGCGCCATTACACCGATTTCGGGCTGATGACAGCCGATCCGGCGCTCACTTCCGACGTCAACGAAGTGTTCATCCATCTGACCAGCCTGACGCGCCCGAAAGCGCTGGAGAGCCTGTGGCTGGCGCCGTTCACCTTGCAGAAGCACATGGTGCAGGCGATCCGCAAGGAGGCGGCGATTGCGCGCACCGGCAAGCCGGCGCGGATCATCGGCAAGATGAATTCGCTGACCGACGAGACCATCATCCGCGCGCTGTACGATGCGTCGGGCGACGGCGTGCGCATCGACCTGATCGTGCGTGGCGCGTGCGCGCTGCGTCCGGGCGTGGCTGGGCTGTCGAGCAATATCCGGGTGCGCTCGGTGGTGGGCCGCTTCCTCGAGCACACGCGCATTTTCTACTTTCGCAACGAGCGCGACAGCCAGGTCTACCTCAGCAGCGCGGACTGGATGAGCCGCAACCTGCTGCGCCGCGTCGAAATCGCCTTCCCGGTCCGCTCGGCCGCGCTGAAAAAACGCGTGCTGCGCGAAGGGTTATATCCCTACCTCAAGGACAACGTCGACGCCTGGGAACTCGGCGCCGACGGTCACTACCGCCGCCGCAAACCCCGCAGCAAGCAAACCCGCAGCAGCGCGCAGGACATGCTCCTGAACATGCTCGGCGACGTCGCCGCACCCGCCAGCAAGGAAGTCCGTGACGCCGAGGCCGAAGCGCAATCGGCGCCGTCCGAAAAAGAGTAAGCCCGCGAAGCAGAGCAAAGCAAAAGGGGAGCGCATCCAATGCGCCTCCCCTTTTTTATTACTGGCTTTTCTCCGCGCTCCCTTGTTTTCGCCTCGGCATACTTCCCAAAATCACATGCCCAAAAATCAGGGTCAGAGTCAAATTGTTTGCCAATAGATCCTGGGAAAGTCAGTCGAACAGCGCGTCGCATGCTGCCGAATAACGTGATCAATTGCTCAAAAATTTGACTCTGACCCTGATTGTTTTGCAATGGCTCGCGGCAATCGTTATAGCGTCAAAATGAGGGTCAGAGTCAAATTGTTTGCCAATAGATTCTGGGAAAGCCAGCCGAACAGCGCACCGCATGCTGCCGAATAACGTGATCAATTGCTCAAAAAATTGACTCTGACCCTAATTGTTTTGCAATGGTGCTGGGGCAATCGTTATGGGGTGCGGAAGAGTTCGGTGAGGACGCGTCCTTCGGCGGCGGCGGGCGGGCGGATGTGCAGCAGATGCGCCAGCGTCGGGGCGATGTCGACCGTTTCGGCGTACTGCCCGTAGTGGCCGGGCTTGATCCAGGCTGGGCCGCTCAGCACCAGCGGCACGTTCGTGTCGTACGCATACGGCGAGCCGTGCGAGGTGCCGCTGGAGGACGAGCCGAAGAACCAGTATGGTTTCGTCACCACCAACAGATCGCCCGACAGATCACGGTTCCATGCGCGGCGCATCAGCTCGCCCAGGCGCGTCGATCCGGTCAAGCCTGCTTCGAACTGGCTGCGCGTGTAGACCTCCGCCACGCCTTCCTGCGTGCGCAGGAATTGCGCCGCGGTGTTTTCGACATCCGCGTGCGCCAGGCCGAGCTTGTCGATGGCGGCGTAGTCGAGCTGCAGGTTCGGCACCGACTGCGCGATGACCAGTTTGCCATTGCCGTACTTTGCCGCCAGCGCCGCATTCAGCGCAGCGGTCAGCTTCACGCCGTCGACGCGGCCGGCGTCCTGGTGCGCGGTTTTCATGAACTCGGGCGTGTTCGGGAAGCCGTGGTCGGCGGTGAACACCACCAGCACCTTGCCGGCGCCCACCTTGCGGTCGAGGTAAGACATGAAGTTGGCCAGCATGCGGTCCAGGCGCTGCAAGTGGTCGTGCGACATCTTGCTTTCCGGGCCGTACGCATGGTTGACGTAATCGTGCGCCGACAAGCTGACGCCGAGCAGGTCCGGCACGCCGGCCGGGTTGTTGCCCAGCTGCTCGCCGTCGACGGCCGCGCGCGCGAAATCGAGCGTCAGCTCATCGAGGAAAGGGCTGGCCTTCAGGCGGTTGTAATAGTCGGCATCGGTTGCGCCGCTGTCGCTGTAGAACGCGAACGGAAAGCGGTTCGGCGACGATGGCGTGGCAGGGTAGAGCGCGTCCGGCGCATCGTTGGCGTAGGCGGCGTCGGCGAGCAGCGGCTTCCACGTCTTGCCGTAGTAGCGGTCCTGCGGCTTGCTTGCCTGGTATTGCTGCACCCACTGCGGATGCTGCTGCATATAGAAAGTGGTCGACGCGAAGTTGCCGGTCTTGTCCATGTACATATAGGGCGTGCCGGACTTGCCCGCCAACAGGATCGCGCCGCGGTCCTTGCCGGACACGGTCACGACTTTGGCGCGGTTGCCGGTGGCGTAGCGCAGCTGGTCGCCGAGCGTGTCGACGCGCAGCCGGTTCGGCGAGGTCCCGTCGCTCGGCCTGGTGTCTTCGCCAATGTAAGTGAAGGCCGTGTCTTCGGTGCAGTAGACCGATTGCTTCGTCACCGGATCGATCCAGTTGTTGCCGATGATTCCGTGCTGGTAAGGATACGCACCTGACAGGATCGCCGCGTGGCCGACGGCGGTGACGGTCACGCCGTGGGCCTGGTGCGCATTCGAGAACGATGCGCCCTGGTCGAGCAGGCGGCGCAGTCCGCCCTGGCCGAACTGGTCGCGATAGCGCTGCAACTGCTCGTTGGGAAGGCCGTCGACGACGAGCACGACGACCAGTTTCGGCTGGGCGGGCAGGGCGGGGGCGACGGAAGGTGCGGCGATGGCGGCATCGACACACGACAGCAGGAACAGGGAAACGGCAATGCGGCGGGCACAGGACGGAAAATCACGCATGGAGGGCAGCAGATAAAGTTGGCGACCAGCCAGCGTAGCAGGGCGATGTGACGCGGCGATGACAGCGGTTGCAGCGGGGGGCGGCCAGCGACGGGCCGGAGGCGCTCGCCGCGTGCGGTATAATGAGGCAAGGGTGATCGTACCGTCCTGGTACGACAGGACGTGCGTCGGTCGGGCCGCCACGCGGTCCTTTTGCGTCCCTTGCCCATGCCAGTTCCGTTTTCCATCCGGCCCCATCCTGTTTCTCTTTCTGTTCCTGCCCCGGTTCCCATCGCCGACACGTCGTGACGCGCTTTCCGCGCCATCCCCTTACGACAGTCAACATTGGCCGAACAATCATGCGAATCGAAAAAAGTCTCTCTCAAACATTCAAGGAATTCATGCGCTCCGGCAAAGCCGGGGGCATCGTGCTGATCCTGTGCACGCTGGTGTCGCTGGCCATTGCCAACGCGCCGTTCGGGGCCGGCTACCTGGCGTTCTGGCACGTCAGCGTCGCCGGCCTGAGCATCGAGCTGTGGGTCAACGACGCGCTGATGGCCGTCTTCTTCCTGCTGATCGGCCTCGAGCTCAAGCGTGAGCTGCAAAACGGCGAACTGTCCGACCTGCGCAACGCGATGTTGCCGATCCTGGCGGCGGCCGGCGGTATCGCGTTTCCCTCACTGATCCATTTCACGCTCAATGGCGGCACGCCGACACAGGCCGGCATCGGTATTCCGATGGCAACCGACATCGCCTTCGCGCTGGGCGTGCTGAGTTTGCTCGGGAAGAAGGTGCCGGCGTCGCTGAAGGTGTTCCTGGCCGCGCTCGCCGTCATGGATGACCTGGGCGCCATCATCGTCATCGCCGTGTTCTACACCGCCCACCTGTCGTTCGCCTACCTGCTGGCCGCGCTCGCCGTCTTCGGTGCGCTGGTGGCGCTGAACCGCCTGGCGAATGTGAAGAGTCTGCTGCCCTACCTGCTGGGCGGCGCCGTTATGTGGTTCCTGATGCTGCAATCCGGCGTGCACGCCACGATCGCCGGCGTGCTGCTGGCGTTTGCGATTCCGTGTTCCGACACACAGGACGATGCCGAATCCCCGTCGCACCGGCTCGAACACGTCCTGCATCAGCCGGTTGCTTTCTTCATCCTGCCCGTCTTCGCCCTGGCCAATACCGGCATCGTCATCGCCACCGGCTGGGCCGGCGAGCTGCTGTCACCGAACAGCCTCGGCATTTTGCTGGGCCTGGCGCTGGGCAAGCCGCTCGGCATATTCCTGTTCACGTTTGCCGCCGTGGCACTGGGTGTCTGCCGCATGCCGCTCGACCTCGCGTGGCGCCATGTGCTGGGTGCGGGAATGCTTGGCGGAATCGGTTTCACGATGTCGATCTTCATCACCAACCTGGCCTACACCGGCCAGGCGGACGTAATTAACGCGTCGAAGATGGCAATTCTGATCGGCTCCCTGGTGGCCGGCGTGATCGGTTTTGCGTGGCTCACGTGGAAGGGCGCGCCGCTGGAATCCGATCCGGATGTCGACACCATGGATTTCGACGATGCGCCGCTTCGGGCGCGCCGGACGGCGCCGGACTGACCGCAACCTATTAATTCAAATGAAACTATATTTGTACAAATAAAGTTGATCAGTTACAATACACAGCGAGGCTGCACAGGCTTCGTCGTGATGCCTCATTGCTGCGCTCCAACCAGCAGCACATCCGCGCACGCGCCCTGCGGCGCCTGACGCCCTAGTTTCCCGGCAACCGATGCCGCCAGCGCGTGGCCGGTTCCGCTCGCCCGTGCCGCCCTGGCCGGCGCTTCATCCCGCCCGGCGCCACGGCGCCGGGCGCATCGATCAGAAAGGAACACGATGGTCAGCGCAGTTCCCCCGCAATGGGCTTCGCGTCCGCATTCGCACAACTTCACACTGGCAACGGATCTTGACGGCACGCTGCTCGCTGGCAGCGCCGAAGCGCGCCGGCAAGTCAGTGCGCTGTTTGCCGAAAGCCCGGATGCCTGCCTGGTGTTCGTCACCGGGAGGGGACTCGAATCGATCCTGCCCCTGCTCAGCGACCCCACCGTACCGACGCCCGACTACATCATTGCCGATGTCGGCGCCACGGTGGTGCATGGCGACCTGCGCCCGGTCGAGGACCTGCAGCTGGAACTGGGGCAGCGCTGGCCGGGTGCGCACGCAGTGCTCGACGCCCTGGCCGGTTTCCCGGGACTGACGCGCCAGAACGTGCCGCAGGAACGGCGCTGCTCGTTCCTGTGCGGCGCCGGGGCCGTCACTGCCGAGCTGCGCGCTGCCGTCGCCGCGCTCGGCTGCGACCTGCTGCTGTCGGCCGGCTGCTACCTGGATGTGTTGCCGCGCGGCGTGGGCAAGGGACCGGCCCTGTTGCGCCTGGCCGAAGTGGCCGGCTTCAACCCCGCCACCATCGTGGTGGCGGGCGACACGCTCAACGACCTGTCGATGTTCCAAACCGGCCTGCGTGGCATCGTGGTCGGGCGGGCCGAGCCGGCGCTGGTGGAGCAGGTGGGCAACCATCCGCTCGTGCATATCGCCGCAGGGGAAGGCTGTGACGGCATCCTCGAGGGGCTGGTGCGCCATGGCGCGATCGCGGGCGCCACGACCGGCGCCACGCCGGCGCTGCACGGCGCGTCCAGCCTGGTCATGGTCTACCACCGCCTGCCTTATGACGAAGTGATCGAGGACGGCGTGCTGTCGCACCGCCCGCCGCGCAGTCCGAACGGCATCATCCCGACGCTGCTGCGCTTCTTTGCCGGGGAGCAGGCCGGCTCATGGGTGGCCTGGTCGGAACAAACGAGCCGCGCGCCCGAAGGTTTCGTCACACATGTGCAGGTCGATCCGGTG
>Ga0265780_10002627_pt1 | contig 24182 bp, 17 predicted proteins | sample P1T30metagenome_FD_192432 | JGI IMG/M metagenome (GOLD analysis project Ga0265780, IMG submission 192432) | Plant litter microbial communities from East Loma Ridge, Irvine, California - P1 T30 | ecosystem: Environmental > Terrestrial > Plant litter > Unclassified | place: USA: California... | reverse complement strand
AGGGTGTCGACGGCCTTTTCCGAGGCTGGGATGACGAGCATGGACTATGGGGTTTGGGTGGGTTGATGGCGGGCTCGTCAATGGGCAAAGGAAAGATCGGTGAGGAATTGAAGAGCACGGGTGCTTTAGACTTGGTGAGAGTGGTCTGTCGATGATTTGGTTGGCCATTGGATTCGTGTCCATTGCGCCTTTTTCGTATTTCCTTTTGTTTCGATCATCTGGGACCGGGTTGTCTGGATTATTTTGGCGCTTGGATTTGATCTCCAGGTTTGTATGCCTTGGATAGATCGAGGAATCTTGTATTGTAGAGAGCTATGGGAAGACTCGGCTGGTCTGGATTCTAGAGTACTCTGACTTCAGTGGCAACTGTACATGTACCTTGTCAGACTCGCTTTCGCGTCGCTCAGGTTCATCTCGCTCTCTCTTCGAATGATGTTTGATTCGAAACAACAATCCTACGATTAACACAATGATCCAATTACTGTTGAAGCCTTCTTAAACTCGCGGCTAAACGTACGCAGGCAAGACGAGGCTGGCATCTCTGCGCTAGTTGATGAGGGGTCTCGGCCATGCCGTGATGTGTGATGTTGTCTCGAGTGCAGCCCTACCCAGTTCTAGCCCCAGTGTGCAGCGAGATCGCGATGTCTGATCCATGACCCGTCATCCCACTTTCCCACTCGATTGATGAACCGGGTTGTTGCTACCCCTCATCTCGCTGATCATCTCCTTCCAACTTTGCCCCTCCAACCAGACTCGACTGGCTCACTCACTACTGGCGAGACTGGGAAGAAGACTGGAGCTCGCACCGAGGAAAGCGGGTCTGACGGCCAGCTACTGCCATGCAAGGTGACGTCGCGAGATCAAGCACGAGCAAGCACCTGTAACACCACGCAAGCACGGCACAACTCTCTCATGACAGGAAGTCCTGAGGCAGGACCAAGAGCATTAGGTATAATAAGGTACCCTCTGAGCTCTCATCCCACCTTACCCTCCACTTTGTAGCTCCTACAACCAACTTCCAACCTTTCTTGAACATCACCAACAACAAACAAACCACTCCTACCACAACCAACCAAACCAATCACATATCATGTCTTCCCTCCTCAACAAGGCCAAGGACGCTATGGGGAAGAGCGGCGGCAGCAGCAGCAGCGGTGGCAGCGCCCCAGGCCAGCAATCCGGCGTCGAGAAGGGCGTTTCCGGCCAGGCCCACACCCGTAAGTCCTCACTCTATACCTACCTTCAGTACTCATCGCACATCGCCATCGATACATCAGCTCTCACCCACCATGAACACCCCACTGACCCCACCCCTAGAGATCGACAACCTCACCGACCGTGCTGGAATGGGAGACAAGTACGACGACAAGATCAACAAGTTCGCCGACGGCCAGATCAACAACCAGGTCCCCGGCGGCGCTGGCAGCAAGTAGACGGCGTGGATTGGAGTGAATGGTGGGCTTGAGCTTTGCTATGGCGAGCTTATGTGGAGCTCTACGCTCCGGTACGCGGTACCTACCGACTTACCTGCCCACCTAGCTACCTGTCAAGTAGTATTGATGTAATGAAGTTATGTCTTTTCAATGTATCTTCTTAATCGTCGTTCCAAGTTCTGACAGAACAACGTTGTGCCACGCATGAGCTTTTCGGCTTGCACCAGACTTCTGCATTGCGCCGGATCAAATTTTCTCGGTGTTAGGAGCTACATAGTTTGGAATCCGGTCGTCAGGTCGTCAAGTTGTCGATCGGAGGTCCTGTGTGCCCCGATGTTGGAGTCTGTGGGTTGTACATGTACATACAGTCATCGACAACCGTCGACTGCCGTCATCCCATCAAGCCGTTTCGAGCCATTGGAAATCGGGACTCAATCCTGGGATCAACCCATAAGCCTGCATGGTTATTCAGTACTCTGATCAATGCGTTTCGTTCACAAACGTGGCACTCACAGATGCGTCAAGGTCCAACCAGTCCGAGGCCTGCCAATGCATGAACGGATCCTGGTGTTGTACGGACATCTCGATCCCGAGTGCACCCTGTGCAAACCCACCAGAGTCGAATGTTTGGGATAGCGCAAGCGCCGCCGCCTCATCGGCGGCCGCAGAAGTGGCACCACCAGCTCCTCGGAGCTGTGTCTGCGGTTTATGCCTGCCGGTGTTTATTGAGCTTTGATTCGCAGACATGCCTCCGAGTTCTTCCAAGATGATGCTGTAGCGTCGGCTGGGTGAGTTGGTAGCCGTCGCTTGAGCAAGATGGACCTGACACCGTCCGGCCAAAGCGAGCAGAGCTCCTTTGTCAATGCCCTCCAGGATGTTGTCTTGTTGCATGTTCCAGACGTACGTCACCGACAGCGCGCAGAATGTCATGTAGTGCGTCCACCAGAAAGCGTGGAAAAGCGGGCCTTCCTGCGCAAGAGCGTCAATCGTTCGCAATGCATCTTGGGCCGCGCTGATGCACAGTCTGATGCTGTCTCGCCGGAACAACTGCGTATCGTTGTCGTCGTTGGACGGTACTGCCCGGTTGCTCGAGCGGTTTAGCAAGAAGGGTCTATATATGTGCATCACGGCATGCTTGTAAGCCAACTTGAGCGCCACGCACTGCCGACGGAAACTTCGGATCAGATTCTTAGGGTTTGCTTTCAGTAAGGCGGGCAATGACTCTTGCCAATATTCGAGCTTCTTCGCAAGTCGTCGTGCGGCACTGATGCATTGTGTTTCTGGCAGTGGTCTGATCGGGTACAGTTCGTCGGAAACCTCGCCTACGAATTGCGCGAGCTTAATGTTCCAGATGAAGCCGTCGATGTGGCATTCGTCCGTGTCGTCACTTTCGCTCGGAATACGGCCGGCTGGACTCATGTTTGCGTCGTCTACACGGTCTGGATAGTCTTGATCGATGTCTTTGTCGTGGAAGTGACGCGGCCGCCCCATCACCACTCCCAGGTATCTGTCCAAGATATATGCGCTCCAAAAGGTACGTATCCTGCATTGTGAGTGGACGTAGTTGGATCGCGAGCGCGAGTACAGCTTGTCTTTCCTGCTGCGTCTGTGCATTCCGAGAGCGGCTATGATCTGTAGCAGGTTGCCAAATATGTACCACGCTTGGTTCATTCGGCATGTCATCAGCAGATAGAATACTTGCAGTAGTCGGGCTTGAGCAGATTCAAGGTGCGGTTCTCCAGTCTCGGTCTCGATGAGGTTTGCCGTGACTTTGAAGTAGGCGTCGCTTTGGGCTAGTGATGGAGCGTCTTCGGAGAATCCTCGAGATTTCTGTCGGTGGAAGGTCGCTATTGCAAGTACGCCTAGCAGTACAGCAACTTTTGCGTTTCCCAGATTATCTGTTATCGGCAAGCCTTGTTGGATGTTGTTCACCACAACGTGGTACCACGTATCTACTGTTTGTCTATGAAGAGGCTTGTATGTAGCAACGCAGACCTCAAAATATAGATCCAGTAGGTCTTTGGCTTCCGCAGCGTCTGGAATGGTAGGTAGGATGATGGGACTGATGACCAGGCCAGACGATGAGGGACCAAAGAGTGGCTTGTCTCCAGCTGCGGTAAGTGGCTGACTCGATCTCTCAGTATGAGTAGCATCGTATGCGTTGCTAGTCTTTGACTTTGCATGTGCCCTGTGTAGAAAACTCAGGGCAGAAGTATGATCGACGTATTGCGCATTGCCTATGGCAGATGCGGGATCTGGTGAACTTCGTGATATGCTCTGGGAAGATTGGTCGGCGTCAGGGCCACCGGGACACGCAACGGTTCCGTCGTCTTGGAGGTGATTGTGTATGTTCAACGTGCCGGAGGCGTTGCCTACCTGATCATGCCGACGTCCGCCGAGTAGTGTATCGGATGGATCTGCAACCGAGCCATCCTGTTGCTCGCATCGGGCTAGTGTGCTCGTAGGAGTAGGGATGGGATTCTGGTGTTCAGTACCAGGCATGTCAGATATGGGTGAGAGTGGTGTCGGAGGACGGCCACGGAGGTATCGACTTTCGTAAGTGCAATGCAGGCCTCTCTCTGCGCATGTTGCGCATGGTCTTGCTCCTGTGCATCGAGCCTTCTTTGCCTGTGTGGTGTTAACACCACGATGTCAGCCAGCGGCATGAGATTCTACCAGTGAGACACATGCCTTGCAAACATCACAGGCCCGAGTTGCTTTGGAGGATCGACGTCCATGCTGTCTTTCTGAGTCGCAATGACGCTTTGCGACGGGCGAGGTCGTTGATGCCTCATGATTGTCGGCGCTACTCCACATGCCAAACATGGTCAATAGCTAGACGAGAAGGTCACAACGATATGCCACATGCCTAAGACCGGGATGCAACGTAGACGGACGAGCATATTGGAAATCCGGGCGGACGTCGCTCTAATAGGCAAAGCTGAAGTGAACAATGGTGCGGAGAAGCGGCCTGTGCGCACTCGGCCGTGTAGCCGAACCGCTTACGTTTCCGAAAGTCACTTGCGATTCAACCATCTTCGGAACTCCCCATGACACGGTACAATCCATTTCTCGTACATCTCGTTTAACCCTACATGATAAGAGCACTGACTGCTGACTTCTACAGAGTGTACTTGAAGAGTGGGCTCTTGTCGCCCATCTTAGTCAGCTCGTCCTCGGTGAACTGAGCACGAACATCGTCCTCCGAGAGCTTCTCGTTCTTCTTGTTGATGGTCCACAGCATGAACTCGAGGGTTAAGGCGGCTAGCACACCCGCAGCCGCGAATCCCAAAGAAGCTCCAAAACCCACTGGGTATGTGGGTGCTTCCTTCTCGATGAAGATGAAGCTGCCGGTGATTCCGCCCATATTGCCAACACCGGTCATGTAGCCAATTCCCATGGCGCGTTTGGCAGGACCGCCTAGGTTGTTCATGTTCCATGCTTGAACACCGGGTCCGATTGGGTAGAGCCTGGTTTGAGATTAGCAGGCATTCAACACTAAATGCTCTTTGCGAGATGGAATCACTTACCCGAAACACGCAAGACAGATGGCGAAGTAGCAAGCCGGGATGTTATTCTTGATGTCGCCCGCTTTGGCGCATAGAATGGCGTATGCTGTCACCACACATAGCTGTGGAAAGACAATAGTCGGCATTCGCCATTTGTAGCGATCCGAAATCACCGAGAAGCCATAGGCTGCGATAGCGCCCACGGTGTAGCAAGGGATCGTCAGCAACTGTGCGTTCGCAGAGGTGTAACCCATGTTCTTGATGATCTGGGGCATGGTGAACTTGAGACCGTAGTTCGGAGTGACGTTCGACCAGAACATGAGGATCAGGAGGTAGATCTTCCAGTCACTGACAACAGCCCACAGTATACGCCAGTCGAAGGCCTTCTCTTTCTTTCCACCTTTGGGCCTGACGCGGCCAGCTGCGACTTGGCGGAGTTCGAGGTAGCGGATCTCGTCTGGTGAGAGCCAACGGTGGGAGTGCTTTGGTGTGTCAACGAGGAGCCAGAAGCATGCCACACCAGCCGCGACCGAGGCGATGCCTTCCAGGATGAAGATCTAACGATGTCAGCGATGGTCTGCAACATTGAAATCGTTGATTAAATTACCCATCGCCAGCCTTCATACCCTCCTACACCATCCATGTTCGCGATCCCGAACGCCAACAAACCAGAAAAGGCACCAGCGATCGCACTTGCAGTGAAGAAGATCGCAATGCGGGTTTGACTCTCACTCGGAAGATACCACTTGGAGATGAGCAGGATGGCACCAGGGAAGAAACCAGCCCTGTCCAGTCGTGTTAGCACGAAACCTTCCAACCATCTCATTCTCAAAGCAAGGCCTTACTCGAACAATCCGAGCAATACACGAACGCCACAAAGCTCCTGGAAGTTCCTCACAAATCCGTGGCAGGTCATCACGATACCCCAGGCCGTCACAATCGCTCCCATGAACAGGGATGGTCGATCGAACAGGTTGAGGATTGCGTTGCTGGGTACCTCTGCAAGCCGCGTCAGCTTCAAAGTCAATGGATCTGTTCGATGTATGCTCCGACGTACCAGCCAAGGTGTAAGGGATAAAGAAAATCGCGAGCGCGATGTTGTACTGAGTACCAGTCATGTTCAAGTCTGGCAGAAGACCCTCGATTTTTGCATTGCCTATTGACGGTCAGTCAGCGGATGTCTTGCATTCGATTTCCGCACCTCGCAAGCAAGGAGGACAACAATACTCACCGATGTTTGCCCTGTCAATGAATGAAATCAGGTACAATATTAATAGCATCGGAACAAGTCTCCAATCGACCTTGCGGACCACCGCTTTCCTCTGATCTTCCGTGAAGTTGGCGAGGAACGCGGCCTCCTCGGCGGTCATATTGCCATTGTGGACTTGCTCGGTATGGATGACCTTTTCTTTTTCCAAGTCAATTTCATCGTCGCGATTTGGGCTAACGTCAGCGGTTTGCCGCTGCGACATTGTTTGTTGCATAAGGAGTTGGTGGCAAATGTTGGAATGGAAGTGAAAATGGTTCTGGTGAAAGTCCAGCCCGTTGAAGTCAGTCCCACATGGTGCGCAGATCGCAGGCTCGTACTACTTTTGTATCTTTGGAACAGACTACGAAGAGTCCTACTACTCTGTCGCAAAGTAGTGTTTCCGTCTGATCCGGGGTCTCCGCAATGGAGAATGGAGAAAAACTGGGGTGATTCGAGGGGTCTGAGCCGTGGGTAGACTCATGGCCAGGCCAGAGGACTCCGTGACAACGGAGACTCAGTGGATTATCTCGATTGAGATCGGATTCTACCTGGCTTCGAACGTGTGGAGACAAGACATGTCGGATTTGTCCTAAAATGGACCGGAAAATCCGGACTCATCAGCTGGCACGGCTATCGGTATTCGTGTTCCAGTGCCATACAAACATTTGTTCGCCTGATCGAGTAACCGAAACACCGAGAGGATGGAATGATCGTGGCATATAAAGGACGCGAGTGTTCTCGAGAAAAATCGTTCATCATCACCATCAGCAATCACAATCACAACCAATAATTCGGCAAGCACATCCACACACAACTTCACAACATCAATCGATCAAAGCAAATCAATCAACACAACCACTTCCAGACAAAATGAACGGACACTCAAACGGCACCGTCGGCTTCGACGTTAGCGGACTTGTTCCAGCTCCGGTCACTCCGTTCACCGAAGGCGGAAAAGTCGACTACGAGGCCATCCAGCGCCTTGGGTCCTGGCTTGGATCGATCGACGGCGTCAAAGGCCTGGTCGTCCTTGGCCACGCCGGCGAGGGCACTTTCCTCACCCAGCCCGAACAGGAGGAAGTCATCCGGGCCTTCGTCAAGTCCGTCAACGACCGCATCCCCATTATCGCCGGTATTACAGGCGAGGGCACTGAAGTCGCTGCTCTGGAAGCCAAGCGTGCCAAAGCCGCAGGCGCAAAAGCCGGCCTCCTCTACCCTTCACACGGCTGGCTGCGCTTCGGCTACCAGCCTGGCGCGCCGCAGGACAGGTACAAGGTCGTCTACGAGACCTCGGGCCTGCCTTTGATCCTGTTCCAGTACCCCGACAACACCCACGCGACCTACAACCTGCAGACCATGCTTGACATTTCCGCGCAGCCCGGCGTGTTCGCGATGAAGAACGGTGTGCGCAACATGCGCCGCTGGGATACAGAGATTCCGGTCATCCGCGAGCAGCGCCCGGACCTTCAGATCCTCACCTGCCACGACGAGTACCTCCTTCACACCGCTTTCGACGTCGACGGCATGCTCGTCGGCTACGGAAACGTTGCGCCCGAGCTCTTGCTTGAGATGATCGACGCCGGCAAGGCCAAGGACTACAAGCGGGCTCGCGCTGTTCACGATAAGTTGCTTCCGGTCACCAAGAGCATCTACCACCGCGGCTCGCACATGGAGGGTACCGTCGCGCTCAAGCACGCGCTTGTCGCTAGGGGCATCCTTACACACGCCACTGTGAGGTCGCCTTTGCTGCCGCTTCCCGATGGTGCTGAGGAGGAGATCCACGCTGCGGTCCGATCGGCGAAGTTGACCAAGGCTGTGACGAATGGCCACTAGAGGCTGAGAGAGAAGACGATCCATTTTTTCGTACATAGCGCTGCTTTTCCTTGATGAGATAGAGGTCGAATTACGTTTTACCCATTTGCTTTGCAGTCAATTTGCCCCTTTCAGTCTTTATCCTCTTCTTCTCATCACTTCGCGGGTCGTAACCAGTGTGAGTTGACAAGATCAAACACTGTCCGATATGGTATCTTGAAACTTTCCGTGATATAGAATTTGGTGTCTAGCGAAAGAAGGATGCAATCAAAGGAACGCCACCACGCCTGAAGTCGAAATCCCGCAAGATCAAACGCGTCCGACATCGGTCTTCGGAGAGCACCCGAGACCGGCAAGGCATGTCACTACTCAAACGCCCAATGCATACCACAACGAACAAAACATCGTTGAACAGACCTCACTATTTTGACTCGAAAGTTTCTAGTAGCAACCTCGGGTGGTGTTTAGCGGAGTTTATGGGATCATCGCCGCCGTCTTCGCAGGGTTCTGGTGTTAGTAACTCGTCCTATGCCAGGCATCCTACCGGTGGCCTCTGAAAGGGCTTCTTGGAAAGGGTATAAGTAAGACTTCGGTCGTGTCTCTCTCAACAAAAGAATAACGAACGAGTATATCCCGATCAAGACTCTAGCAACCTCTCTCAACCAGACTAACCTCGGCTCTCCGCATCAAACACATCGACTGATCAATAATCGGATCGCTCAATCGATCAGTCAATCGATCAGTCAACCCGTCAACCAATCGATTCATACAAAATTCGTTCCAGAACAACGCATACCTGACGAAACCCAGAGACCCAGAAAACCAGAAAAAAAAATGACAACCCCCCAACCCTACCCAACCCGCGCCTCAATCCACGCCCTCTTCCACAACATGGAAACCGGCAACGCCGCCGAAGTCTTCAAGCGCGTGTCCCCCGACGTCGACTGGACGGTCATGGGGACGCACCCGTGCGCCGGGCGCTACACCAGCCTCAAAGCCTTCCAGGAAGCGACTTTCACCCGCTTAGGCGCTATCATGAAACCCCCGGGCCTGCAGCTGAAAGTCCGCAATGTGATTGGGGGAGGGGAGCAGGAGTGGGCGACGGTGGAACTTGTTGCTGTGGCTGAGTGTGAGAGTGGTGAGTTCTTTTTGGGGGGAAATGTTTCCCTTCACCTAACCCATGTGATTCCAATTTGGAAGATATTACTGTTGTGGTGTGACGGTGTTGATTGCTGACATTGGATGACAGGGTTAAAGTTCGATAATACGTACGCTTGGTGCATTCGTTTCGACGAGGCTGGGATGATTGTGCAGGTTAGGGCTTACTTGGATAGTTGGATGGTCAAGCAGGCAATTGAGGAGAATGAGGTTCCCAGTCGGCGGGCGCCGGTGTGGGAGTAGATTTTGTAGGCTTCGTTCTCAGGGCGGGCCTCTTTTAATCAACAAGCAGGGATATCGGCAGGTAATATGTGTTCTCGAGATGCAGCCCACACGATGCAACTGGTAGTTATGTAAGATCTTGTTTGCACGAAACAACAGCACAAACATCAGCCACCTTACAACGAGCTCTTCTTCCAGCCCTTTCTCTTACCCCTCTTCAACACCTCGTCGATGACCGCCATGGCCTCGACAAGCCTGCGCTCCTGCAGCTTCGGCGCAACGACTTGCACGCTCAGCACGCTGCCGGCGTAAAGTTCCCTCTCCTTCTGACCCCAGAGCTCGCGATTGATCTTGTCCCAGCCGTTCAAGGGCTCGCCGGGTTGCAATTCGCACGCGAGATCTTCCTTCGACACAGAACGGACAGGGATGATTCCCGCCGGCAGATCGAGGAGGTTGAAAGCCGCAGTGTAGTTGACGTCGTTCCAGCGGTCGGTGGGCGGGATGGGGTGAGGTGCTGCGGGACAAATGAAGACGTCGATCTCGCGATCGATGTTGGAGGGATAAGCTTGCTGTTTCTGTCCAGAAACGCCCCAGAAACCACCGCTCTCGCGCCAGATGTCGAGCGCGCGGGTTTGGAGCTCGAGTTTCTGGCCTTGGAGTTTGGTGATTTGCTCGGTGGTCTTGCGGGGTTTGCGGCTGAGTCTGGTCTGGAGCCAGGGGGAGAGGGGTTCGGATTGGGCTTCGAGGATGTCGAACCAGGTGTTTGTACCGTCGAGGGAGAAGAGCCCGTTGGCTGTTTTGATGCACGCGCTGAGGAGGGAGGAGGCATCGAGGTCGATGACTTCGATGGGCGTGAGGTGCATTGAGGAGTTGGAATGGGCACGGAGAGTCTTTGCGACTTCGTCGATCATGCGTTGGACGGGAGGGAGAGGTGTTACGTGGCCGTCGGTCCGCACTATGCCGATGCGGAGGCGAGTCTTGCGTCTGGGTCCTGGGGGTGGAAGTCTGGTGTGGATGCCCGATTGCTGTTCCCAGGACTGTGGGATCACGTCTGGATCAAAGAGCCATGGCTGATTGTCGCCTACCACTCGCAGTAGCATCTCACAGTCTCGGATGCTGTGGGCTATAGGTCCTGCCGTGGCTTCGATGGAGATCTTACTGCTGCCCGCGGGGAGTCCTCCTTGTTGGTTCGCATATGGCACACGGCCGTGCGAGGGCTTGATGCCGTATAGGCCGTTGCATAAGGCTGGAACTCGAATGCTGCCGCCTACGTCTGTGCCGATTCCCAATGGAGAACCGTGTAGGCAGACGAGAGCACCTTCACCTCCGGAACTGCCGCCGGGCGTCAGGTCTTTGTGAGCTGGATTGCGGACTCGGCCAAACATGTTATTGTGGCTGTCCAAAGCCATCATGGTCTGTGGGACGTTCGTCTTGCAGTATAGGACGGCTCCAAGCGAGAGAAGATGCTCTACCAGAGCGGAGTTGACCGTGGACGGTTTGAAGCACAGAGTCGCCACGCCGAGTGAGGCATCGTAGCCTCTGATCTGGAAAGTGTCCTTTAGCGAGATTGGCAGGCCGTGGAGAGGTCCGAAAGGTTGACCGGTGCGACTGAAGTAAGCATCAAGCTCTTTTGCACGAGCAATTGCATCGTCGAACAGAATCTCGGTCAGACAGTTGGTGAGTTGTTGTGCGATTGCGGCACGCTTGCAGAAGGCGGTCGTCACAGATTCACTGGTGAGACTACCCTGTGAGAGCTCGTCAACCAGCTCAGTTGCGTCGTATTTCTCTGTAATTCGAAGCTCTGCGTCTGTCAAGATACCGCTCTGGCGGGGAACCTGGAGGATGTTGCTTTTGTCCTTGTCAGTTGACTGTGGTAGAAGCCAGGCTTGGGGGATACGAGCGTATTGCTCGGCCTTTTTGCGAGCGGCGATGTCACGCCAGGGCTCTTCCTTGATCTCTTGCTCTGCCATGTTTGAGATGTGTTGTCACGATATGCAGATAGCTACATTGACAGTGGGTGTTGTACGTGGTGAGGAGAGGCAGTAGTAAGCGTCTTGGACCGAATCATTTTGCCGAGGTACATCCCAAATAGGAAGGAGTACGGTGTCTGTATACGAAACCCCTCAAAAATACAATGTTCTTCTCCTTTCTCCTACAGTCTTCAACGACAATGTGGCATGGCGTTGACTTCTTTTGAAGACAGACCGAGGAAAAGTGCCGAGTGCTGGCAAAACATTCTCTCACGCTATCGGCACGTCGTTTGGTGAGAGAAGGTCCCCGGGCTGCAGGCGTTTTAAATCACCGATCCAGTGCAAAGCTGGCCCAAGCGAGGAGGCATCCGGCTCACAGCTTCCGTGTGCTAACGTACCATTGGTGGTATGCCTCTTTTGCTCTCATCGAATCATACAGTACTGCCGTACCATGCGAGCGGGTCTTGGTCTAGGCCATAACCAAGCTTTTTGCTTGATCGCGACAAGGCGACCCACAACAGCTCTGCCACGCTTTGATGTCTCATGCTAGCTAGCCTCGATCATCCTGGGAGATGGAGGAGGGGCACGTAAACACAGGAAAACAGATCTGCATTGCTGTCCATATGGGATTCTACCTGCATGTACAAAAGCCGTGTGGATGTCGATTGGCTACAGCTACTGATACGCAACACCGTGGTTGGTGTATTACGTGGACGCAGTGAGGTGTTGTATGCAATAACAGGCATCTGCATACCAAAAAAGTCATCCACCAGGCCACGTACTAGCAGCAGCCACCCGCGGCCGCGCCTGCCCGTGTTTGTGAAGCTACATTGACATGACCTCACTGCTAGGTAGGCAGGTGGGCAGCGAGGTAGCTAATTCCATGCCTGCAGCTGTTTATTTTCCCAGCTTACCACTGTGCTGTACTTTCTCCTCCTCTCACACCACTACTACTACCACCCTGTTACCCATTGACTTCCTGCAGCACCCTCCACTCCAAACCGTCCACCTCACAACCCACCGTCACCATGGTGCACCTTGCCCAAGTCAAGACAGACAAGAACCTGGCCGACAGCAAGCTTCCTGAACTCGAGAACCTCGACCTCGGTCCCAATCCTGACCAAAATGAGTTCACCGCCAGCGTCTACGGTTCTCGTTTCGCCGCTCAAGATCTGCCCAAGCATGAGATGCCGGACAACGAGATGCCCCGCGAGGTGGCATACCGCATGATCAAAGATGACCTCACCCTTGACGGCACACCAACTCTCAAGTAAGATTTGCTATGCTGCATACTGCAATCAAGTGGGTTGCTAACAATCAGCGACAGCCTTGCCTCATTCGTCACCACCTACATGGAAGATGAGGTCGAGAAGCTCATGGTCGACGCTTTCAGCAAGAACTTCATCGACTACGAAGAGTACCCCGTCAGCGCCGACATCCAGAACCGCTGCGTGAACATGATCGCTCGCCTCTTCAACATTCCCTCCCACGATGAGAACTCCAACGCCATGGGAACCAGCACCGTCGGTTCCTCCGAAGCCATCATGCTGGCCACTCTGGCCATGAAGAAGCGTTGGGTCAACAAGCGCAAGGCCGAAGGCAAGGACTTCAGCCGCCCCAACATGATCATGAACTCAGCCGTCCAGGTCTGCTGGGAGAAAGCCGCGCGCTACTTTGATGTTGAGGAGAAGTTTGTCTACTGCACACCCGACAGATATGTGATCGATCCAGAGGAAGCCGTCAACCTTGTCGACGAGAACACGATCGGTATCTGCTCCATTCTTGGAACCACCTACACTGGAGAGTATGAGGACACCAAGAAGATCAACGATCTGCTGATCGAGAGGGGCATTGATTGCCCGATCCACGTCGATGCCGCCTCTGGTGGTTTCGTTGCACCTTTCGTCAACCCTGATCTCATCTGGGACTTCCGTCTTGAGAAGGTGAGCTCCGCTTCCCAAACTGATCTCAATTGCAACCCACTGACAAATTACGCAGGTTGTCTCGATCAACGTCTCTGGCCACAAGTACGGTCTTGTCTACCCCGGTGTTGGCTGGGCTATTTGGCGTGATCCTGAGTTCCTCCCCAAAGGTACTATTATCTACCGCTAGATGGCAAGAAACACTCTAGCTAACACTTTCCAGAACTCATCTTCAACATCAACTACCTCGGCGCCGACCAAGCCTCCTTCACACTAAACTTCTCCCGTGGCGCTAGTCAAGTCATCGGCCAATACTACCAGCTGATCCGCCTGGGCAAAACAGGCTACCGCAGCATCATGCAAAACCTGACCCGCACAGCCGACTACCTGGCGGCGTCAGTCCAAGCCATGGGCTTCATCCTCATGTCGCAAACCCGCGGCAAAGGCCTTCCACTTGTAGCCTTCCGCCTAGACCCCGCGAAGAAGCACGCCTTTGACGAGTTCGCCATCGCCCACCAACTGCGCGAGCGCGGCTGGGTCGTGCCGGCCTACACTATGGCGCCGCACTCTGAGAAGCTGCGTATGATGCGCGTGGTGGTCCGCGAGGACTTTTCGCGTTCGCGCTGCGATGCGTTGATTGAGAATTTGAAGCTGGCCATGGGCGAGCTGCACAAGATGGACGAGAAGAAGATTTTGTCGCATTACGTCGAGCACATGAAGAACAATGGGTCGAGGACGGGCAGGACCAAGGACATGAACCAGCACTTCACTGATGAGGAGCACAGTCTCAGGGGCAAGCATGGAAAGACGCATAGCGTGTGCTGAGCTTGTGAATGGCCAGGATACGCAGAGAGTAGTTCGAGCCAAGGACAAGCATCACGAGGTATATGAAACGAACCAGACGAATCAAAATCATTTCAGCTCAGCACCTGTTCTTTTTTTTAACGGGCAATCTTTCTTAAAATGTTGTGAACTGTTTGTCGAAATTTACTACTACGATTACAACTGTTTATCTCTCTCTCTCTCTCTCTCTCTTTGCTCTTCCACGTTTCGTCTTGCATCTCCTTCAAGTCTCTATCTTACGATGCAGAATGCGAGGAACGAGAAGGTCGTTCGACTCGCATAGGAACATGTCGAATTTTTGTTGTGCCCCTGATCAATAACTCCGCAACACCTTGCTAAAGAAAGAAAAGGCCAGATGTAGACGTTTTTTCTTGTTTCCTCTTTTCCTCCCTCCTTTCCTTTCCTTTGTGGGTATCAACTTGCTTCCTTTCCCCGCCCCCTTTGCCGTCCCGGTTTTTCGATTCCTTTGCCTTGTCGACCGGATTGCCCTTGTGCTGAGGAGACAGGAGAGAGAAAACGGAAAGAAGGGTTTTCCTTTCCTTTCTTGTTGCTCAGGCCAACCCGTCTACACGGTTCGGATCTCCGAGTCGTGTATGATAAAAATTATCTGTTGTTGTTGTTTTTTCGCGGAAGCTGGCTTTTTTCCTCAAGCATCGCGTCCAGGAATCTTTGTTTTGTTCTTCCGTTGCGTGTGCGTTCAAACCGCTCCCTTTTTGAGTGTTCTCCTTTTCTTTTCTTTTCTTTTTCCAATTTCGCTTCCTTGTGCTTTCCGCTTTCCACTCTCTACATGATATCCTGGATGCTAATCCTGCTGCTCGTTCCTCCCAGCCCTGCACTTCCGCTGCCGCGCTCGCTGCGTTCGCCTGCGCTCGTGCCGCCTCCGCTCGAGTGCGAGTGGGAACTACCGGGAGCGGGGCTGACAGAGGCGCTCTGTTGCATCATCGGTGCTGGGGCGAGGTGGCTGGGATTTTGCTGCTGTTGGTGGTGATGTGGAGGAGGTGGAGGAGGCTGGAAGGGTGGGAGAGAGTGTTGTGGGCCTGCGGATGGAGTAGCGTGGACGTGAGGAGGCTGCGATGCGAAAGTTGGTGGAGGGAGAGGCGGTTGCTGCTGTTGCTGTTGCTGCTGTACGCGCTGGGATTCATGAAGTAGTTGCGCAAGCATGCGCTGGATGTGGTCCCAGCCGGGCCACTCGTGCAGTTCGCGCTCGGTGAGCTGGTAGCCGGCAGCGGGTTCGACAACAGTGGAGGAGGAAGACGCTGAAGATTTGCTCTCGGAGCTGTTGTTACTGGTAGGCGTAGCGGAAAGTGGCTCCGAGCCCGTCCAGACCCAGGCATTGTCCGAGGCCCCTTGCATATCGCCGGAGACGTACGCGAGCATCTCCTCGTCGTTCTCCAGCTGTTCTCTGGTAGCACCGGCGCGCAGACGCTCGATCAGTTTGTCCAGGAAGAAGTTCAGATGGCGGCCGCAAGCCATGTTGTTTTGGCGCAGGTCGCCGACGGCCGCGGAGACTTGGATCAGGGTCAGGGCGGCGGCATACTCGGCGCGGAAGGTGAGGACGAGGATGCAGCGCCAGATGTGGCCGCAGAAGAAGGCTGGTGCCATGGTGCGCACGCGGGCGGCCCAGCTGCTCATGTGGTTTGGGTTAAAGGATCGCTGGGTATAGAGAGCTGTGTCCTGGGCGACGGATACGAGGCGGTCAAGAGCATCGCGGCGCTCGGAGCGTCGGCAAGCAGGCGAAAGGTTGTGTCGGTAGAGGAGGAAGCGAGAAGTCTGTAGAGCGCAGGCAGCGGTGAGCAGACGAGGATCGAGGTCCGAGGTGGAGTGGATGGCGAAGGGATCGGGATACGAGGCCATGATGGCTTTGAAGTGCTCGTCATAGGTGTTGAGAGTCGCGGCGGTGATTGTGCGGGACTTGAGAGTCTTCTTGATGGATGCGGTGATGCGGACGACTGGTATAATGACGAGCATACCATTGGTTGCTGGTGATGAAGGCGGATGCGTGATAGTACCGTTAGGCTGAATGTATTCGTCGCTCACTGGCATGGGCTCAGAGACCTCGCAATCTTCGTCGTTGATGTGTAGGGGTTTGCCTGTCTCAAGTGAGACGATTCTAGTGCGTTGTAAGTACTCGCACGCTTCCTCGCAACATCTCCCAATCGTACTCACCTATCCCAAGTATACAGCGCCCACCACACACGCTTTCTCATTTCCGCTTCGAATGGTCCGTATGGTCCGCCGTCAAAGTAAAGTCCCAGGTCTTGCGCGATGTTCATGGCAGCGGCGAGCCAGACCCTTCCAGTCGACCTCACATTCATCTCCATGTGGAATACGCTAAATAGAAGGTTTACTCGCACATGATCCAACGTCATGTCGTCGTTAGTGAAATCCAAAGTCCTTATGCTGAGTTGCACGAATTTACGACCCTCCGTCTCAGGCGCCGTAGCACTCCCGGGGTGGTCCATCAGGGTTCCACACGCGAGGACGGCGAAAAACATGGCAACTTTGACATGTTCTAGTCCTCTGAATGTGCCTGCACGGTAGATCTCTTCGTATTCTGCCTGGAACGTCGGCCAATGTACGTGCGGCGCATAGACATGGACGGACCCATGGTAGTGCGATAGGAGTCGATCGGCTATGTGTTTCGGTGGTAACGTTATATCGTCATGAGGGTATCGAGATGGCGGTCCGTTTTGACGGTATGGAGGTGGCGGCTTGAATATTCCTCGGCCGTAGTTGCGTAGGTTGTGCCGAACGCTGTCAAAGTTGCTCATGATAGGCAGGGCAGTCCTTACCTCCCGAGATGCGGTTTCCGGAAGGTTCAGTGAGGGTACGTTCGACATACTTACATCCATCTCAGAGGAACCGCTGTCCTGGGCTGTCGATTTCATCTGGTTGATTTGTTGTTTTGCCGACGCCAGTTGCTTTTCGAGATCTTGAACCTGTTTGATCGACGACATCCGTCGGTTGGTCTCCTTGGTGAATTGACACTTGACGCTCCGGCTCGAGCATTCGGAGCAGCTGGACATGTCCGTCGCGTCGCATTTGACTTTCCGTTCTCTGCAAGCATCGCAGCTGGGGTCCTTGCGTCGTTGGCGATAGGCTCGTTTTTGCGCCGACAATGCTGCTGCTGCCGCCGCCGAGGGATGTGTGGGCGAGATGCCAGGTGTTGACATTGACGAGTCATTTGGCATGTAGTGTTCGTGCATCATTGCAGGCGGTGCCAGGGCCAGGGATTGACCTTGAGGTGGTGGATATGAGTATGGCGGCGCCATGCCGTTGCTCTGTATAGACATGTGCGGCTGGCCCGGTGATGCCGTCCGGAGTGCAGGATATGGGCCGGCTGCGGAGGTGTATCCGCTGGGTGTGGATTGTAAGTTGCTCTGCGGCGAAGGCTGCGACGAAATGGACGATTCGTAGGAAACGTGGTGGCTTCCACTGGGCGACTGGGCAGGTAATGCAGGTCGTGCGCCAGGGTCCATGGCAAAGTTGACAACGGTATTTGATCAGGTCGCAATCCACGAAGCAAAAAGCTTGCCGTCGACGCTAAGATTGGCCAGGCGGGTCGTGACGTCGGGTAAAGTACCAGTTCCAGCTCACGAAGGATTCCAAAAAAGCGAAAAGTGTCGTGAGTGGTCGATCCGGCTTGTCTTTAGTCCGCAGACAGCCTTGCTGCGATCGACAACGAGAATAGGCTTGCTTCGCTCACCGCCGCAAAGGTGCAGGTGGATGCAGATGTGCGTGGGAGGTACCCCGGCAATGTAGCGACAGCGGCGACGCCAAGGACGAACCCTGGGAGCGATGTAGGCACCGGTAGGAAACGACTGCAGGGCGCTGCTGCAAGATGGAAGCGATGGGAGATGTCGCGGCAGAGGTCGACGAATGGCGGCGAGAGGCCGGGTAGACTCGCTCGACCGGGGATGTGGGAAGGGCGGGTACCTGGGCAGCGTACGGGGTGTGTGTGCGAGGCTGTGAGGTGTCAAAGAACCAGAGAGGAATAATAGCGATGGGTGATGGCGCTTCAAGCCACTAACGCGGACTGCAGTGCGGCAAGGTCTCGTCGGACACCTGCCTCATGCGCGGAAGATCCGCAGCAGGTTGGGCAGAATGTACGGCCAATTGTTATCGAGTCCTCGGAGAAGTCGATGCTGCAGGGGTGGCGGTGGCGGCGACGAGCAGGGAGAGGCAGACAGACGCAAAAGGCAATCTAGATAGGACTGCGCGCACGCAAGCCACGTCCAACGAACAAGAGTGTCAGCTAGTAACAGACAGCGAGTAGGTTGCTGCCGAGCATCCGCGGCGACAAAGGACGAAGAGAGCCCTGGAGGTTATCACTAGTGACTTGGAGACACTAGTACAAGATGACGAGGAGGAGGAGGAGAACGAGGGAACAAGGGAACGATGGAACATGAAGCACAGGCGCCAAACGTCAGAAGCAGACACTGCAACACTGCAAGTGACTAAGGGCCAGGGCAAAGACAGGAACAAAAGTTACTAAGTACGTAGAGGCAGGAAGGATGGTGCGGGTAATACATCTGAGACTACTCGCACCTACTTTACTGTTTCCTGCTAGTGAGTGGCCTCGGGATGCGCTGGCGGGAGGGCAATAACGATACCAGACTACTGTAAGTAACAGGGCTCGGTCGTTCGGTAGGGTGTGTGCTTGTGTGTGTCTCCATGTCTGTGCCTGCGTCGGTGCCTGTGCCTGTGCTTGTGCGTATGTTTTGTGTATCCCGCCCAGGGCCCTGGTGGCGAGACCAGTGTAGAGGCACGAAAAGGTCACCATGCACACGCTACCACCCGGCAAAGATTGGCTCTGGCGGATGCTCATTGCGGCAACGGAGGCAGCACGATGTCGTCGGACGGTGCGGGTAGCGAGTGTGGAGATGGCCTTGAGCTTGAGCCCGCTGGGTTCTCTCTCTCTCTCTCTAAGCTACCGTACACGCCGCACAAAACAAACGTTGGTGGGATTTGAATGTCATTCTTAGGGCTACACCAACACGGTAGCGCATCTCCGGGTATGTCACCAGTTGGGGGAGCTCAGGGCAGGGCCACATGTGATCGGTATGGGCTGCTTTGCATGCCGGTGACACCGGTAAGGCGTAGGCGAAGGAAGGCTTCAGCATCGCGTCTGAGAACTGCCGAAGACGATAATCGCCGAGGGCCCTGCACACTGGGAAACGCTTGGGCATGGCTAGGTGCCAAGTCATCACGACCGCTGGAGCCTGTCACAGAGCGTGTCGCAGAGCATTGCTACTGATGTCTCTCTCTGGCCAGAAGCTGAAATCACTACTGCCGGGTTTGAGAGCCGAAAGACAAAAGGCGATCGTTTCCCTGTTGGAAAGGCAATCTGCAAGTCGCATGTCTGTAAGCCCGGCGGTAGTGACAGGAAGATTTGGGCTATAAGGCGAGCTCAGCCAACCAGGCGTCCATGCTGACCTGCCCCGGAAGCTGCGTAAGCCCTCAACGTGGCCATATGCGGTGTATATCCACAAAATCCACCTGCTTTGGCATCAGCTGTAGCAGATCGACTTTCCAGCACGCGAGCGAGGCCCGAGCAATCCTAGTCGTCGGATGTGCCCAGTAGTGTGAGCTAACCATCATCGCTCGTGCTCACAGCCGGGGCGGCGAGAACCTTACACACGGGTGCAGCTCGGGGGCTGAAGAAGGCCCTCAACAACCGAGATGCGCGCTTCTGGAAGAATCCCCTTTATGGGTAGTCTTGGTCTCTATTTCCACGAGGCTGCCATCTGCTCGCCTGTTGTGATCGTTTCCGGCCCGGCCATCATGCGCAGCAACAAGCACGCGGTCGGCGTGCGGCATCCGCATGGCAGGCGGCCCTACGCCTGTGATCCGATCGGCCTTCATCCCATCCCATCCCACCACCTCGGCATCAAGCGAGACCTAATACCACTAGAGCATGTTCTGTAGAACTCACTTGGAGGCTTCACTACTAGGGTACACTCATACTACTGCTTAACCACACCATGACCACGATTCACTGCCATGTACTCACTGCTCAGGCCCACCACAAGAGCACGATGCGAAGGGAGGTACCCTCCACGAAGCCTCACCGCCAAAACACACTACAACTCCCAACCCCCGTTCACATGCCTGCCATACCATGTGGCATTTCAAATCGTTCTGGAATCTTGATCCATCAAAGGGGAACACGATAAAACACGCGAGCCGGAGTCAATGTTCTACGGCAGAGGATAGCGCCGGTCGGGCGGTACCACGTCCTGGCGTTGATCCGCGCGACGACCGCTTGGAGAAGATCTTCAATCCGCGCGTATGAGGCGCAGCAGGACATTATATGTTGCCCTACCTGCCAGGGTTGAGAACTGTATTGCACTGAATTCGCTTCACCTCACCTGCTCGTCATCTGCACCGTTACACGACGTCGTATCGCGAAAATGCCTCGCCGAGTGTTCAACGGCCGGCAATATCATCACGACGGTTCTTGACCTGTCGTTGCCGCAACGGGAATACGCTCTCGGGAAATGGAGCCACCGACGACCAGGTGGCGCTTAACTTCCTCCGCGAGCATGCAACTACTCGCTTGGCGCGGTCGACGGCTTGCATCCACGGCCACGTGCGAAAGACTCCTAGTGTATAGTAGTACATGTGTACATTGCCCGATCACGCACTTCACCGCCAACCGTTGCTTTCGGCAGGTCGATGCCGGCCCGGGTAAACGAAGAGGAGAACCGGCGGAGAACTATGTACAGCACTGGACTGGACTGGGCTACTACGAGTCAACGACCAATACTACTACTGTTGACATCCTCGGCAGGCTCGTATGTCGCATCGGCATGGTCAGGCGCTTTTCGCTTGTGCTCCGTGCCACAGAGGACGTTGCACACGCCTGTGCCCAACCCCAATCGTCCACCGTCGTTTCACCTCTCCCGTCGCCGTAGGGCTGACAATCTGCCATGCGCCGATCTTTGACGAGAAGCAGTCCCTTACACGCCCCACGGCCGCGTCTGGGCCACTCGGTCTCAGCTCCGGTCTCGCAGCTTGTCTCTGCGGCCCAATCATCTGCACGGCGCACCTCCCTTCGCCCGTCAAACGCGTGCTACTCTGTTACATTTTGCCATTTTTACACTTCCAACTACCCTCAGCACCGCTTTTATCCGTTGATCGTCGACACCCTGCACCAACTACTGCATTCTCAGGCCGCTCTACAATTTCCTCTTCTGCGAATGCGGAAGGCACTACAGTCGGTCCTACTTGAGGAGAGTTTGTTGTGCCGATCAATGACAAGATGAAAGCCACTCGTCGCAAACAGTGATTGTGTGCGATTGACTGACTACGCAGCTTGTCTCTTCGGGACTTTTTGTGCTCGCCAAAAGACGCCACTTAATTTGACATCTTCGGCGTTCAGGCTGCATGAGTATGCCATCCTCCGAAACTATAGCTCGTCGCAGCCTTGATCTAGGCAAAATCATAAAAGGCCAATGGCTGTTCCACCCCCAGCCGCCCCTTGCCGGCTCGCCTGCTTTTCTGCATACAATCGGTACTTGCCGCTCGAACTTTCTCCATTATCTGGCCGCCCTCTTTTTCCCCTTGGATCCTGCATCATTGGGGATGGAAAGTCTATTCCATGACGGGCCGAAACGGCAAAGAAAGCAAGTAAGCAAATTAAGCAAGCAAGCAAAGCAAGCCGCCTCGCTGCGCCGAACCGTCATCGAGGCAAGCCACTGCTCGGAACCTACCGCCCTACGTCAACTGAACATCAACGTTGGTGGGGGTCTGTCCGGGCAGAACCGGCCGAACGTAGGTAGAACTCGGAAAAACCGGGCGTTATCAGTCACGTGTGCGATAGACCTCTAGTCACATATGACCGGCCTGCTATGTCTATATGATCAAGTTTAGCGTTATTTGTTGACCAACGCCGAGCGTCCTGTTGTTCAGACGGATCCGAACGCAGCTATCGTGTGTTTGGGGACGACGCTCGAGTTTGTCAGCAATTGAACGACTCTGACACAGCGTAAGCCGCCCGGAGCTCGCCGACAGCAACATTTCGCAACGATACCTCTCGGCGGTACTCATGAAATAGAAGAAACGGATGTCCATGAAATGGCCCTTATCTCTCAAGAGAGCAAGAAAGAAAGAGATTTTGTCTTCAAGCTATGACTCGGACAAGAGCACGAAACACTCGCAAGTATCGATAAATTTCCTTTATTTCTAACACATAAGACCAACCCATTATTTGTTCAAAAAATTCCAATTTTCACTCACGATCTTACCTGACCAAGAACTTACATAATACCTCTCTAAATATTGGATCTGCAACATTGCACCATACATTGATTGAAAGACAGAAGAAGAGGAAGGCCGCAAACATGTGCAACCCAAACATCAAAGACCTCCTCCCCCTCCTCCCCAAATGCGAACATCACATTCACCTCGAAGGCGCTCTAACCCCAGAGCTCCTCTTCGATCTCGCAAAGAAGAACAACATCACCCTGCCCACAGACGATGAAGCTTTCGCGTCCCCGGAGAGCCTGACAGCGCGCTACCGCAACTTCGCATCGCTCAACGACTTCCTGCACTACTACTACATCGGCATGAGCGTGCTGATCACGGCCGCCGACTTCGAGGCCCTAGCCATGGACTACTTCCGCCACGCCTCACGCGACGGTGTCTGGCACGCAGACGTCTTCTTCGACCCGCAGGCCCACCTCGTCCGCGGCGTGACCTACGACACCGTCCTGGCAGGCTTCTCCGCCGCCCGCGAGCGCGCTCAGAAGGAATTCTCCCTGACGAGCGAACTCATCTGCTGCTTCCTCCGCCACCTGCCGGCAGCAGACTGCTTGGAAACTTTCAAGCAAGAGGACCTGCAAGCCAGCTTCCGCTCCGGAGCCGTCAAGGGCATCGGTCTCGACTCGAGCGAACTCGGCTTCCCGCCGGAGCTCTTCCACGAAATCTACTCCGGAGCCGCAGATCTAGGCCTCCGCCTGACCGCTCACGCCGGCGAAGAAGCTCCCCCGGCCTACATCAGCAGTGCTTTGGACGTCCTCAAAGTCGAGCGAATCGACCACGGCCGCCGCTTGCCCGAAGACCCAGAGCTGCTGGCCCGCATCGCGGCCGAGGGCAAATTGCTTACGCTGTGTCCGATTAGCAATGTTTTCCTGCGAGGCGTGACGCATGTGCGGGAGTTGCCTATCAGGGAATTCTTAAAGGCTGGTGTGCAGTTTTCGCTCAACAGTGATGATCCGGCTTACTTTGGAGGAAATTATATCTTGGACAACTATGTCGCTGTTCAGGAGGCGTTCGAGCTGAGTGTCGAAGAGTGGGAGAGGATTTGTACCGCGGGAATCAAGGGCAGTTGGTGTGGTGACGAGAGGAAGAAGGAGATGTTGGCGGGGTTGAAGGTTGTGCTTGGGAAGTGGGAGGCGAGGAAGTAGGAAATTTGGATGAAGATTGGGATGAGAGACTGAAGGCTTGCTTGCGAGCATTGGAATGGGGAAATCGTCGTCTTTTCACCCTGTGCCGCAGGTCGATCGGACTATCGAGCAATGCTCTTAATCAGTCGTCAGCGAAGTCACGCGTCGGGCCTGATACTGACGAACCAGGAAGACGAATTTCCTCTCGATCCTAAACCTGAAGGCCACGTACTGAAATGCCCGCAATAGTCTACATCCGGCCTCGTGGTAGATCAGTAGTAGTGGTGAAAAATACCCATCCGTTCTGCATTGCCTATTTTCCTCTCAATGACCGAGACTGATCCACTGCATGAAACCCTGGAACAAACATCCTCTCCAACTCTGAACAATCGATCGAAGAGACCCGAGTGTTCCAACTAACAATGATTATAATCTGTCACCATTGAGGGCGTACGAGAACCATTACCATGTCCATACAACATGCTCCCGTCGACCAAGCCTTCTGCGAACGAACGAACTGAACCCGACCCAATCCTGCCGGATCATTCCTAGACTCTCTTGCAGAGCCAGCAATGAAAAGCGTGCTCGAACGTCACTTAGCCTGAGATGGAATGATCATGATGATCATCGCGACATCAATTCTTGTCGATGACGATGACGAACATCCACAAAGAT
>Ga0265780_10002625_pt1 | contig 24204 bp, 31 predicted proteins | sample P1T30metagenome_FD_192432 | JGI IMG/M metagenome (GOLD analysis project Ga0265780, IMG submission 192432) | Plant litter microbial communities from East Loma Ridge, Irvine, California - P1 T30 | ecosystem: Environmental > Terrestrial > Plant litter > Unclassified | place: USA: California... | reverse complement strand
GCATAGTCTATTCTATTCTAAGCATTACTCATGAATACCGCATCCCCCTATCCTCATCCCTCGATCCCCAACCCAACTCCATCCCATCTAACCTTCTTCCCTCCATCGCCCACGCCAACACCACCCTTCCTGGCCTTAATGACAGCATGTAGGCACTTTCCCACAGCTTCCAGATCCCCAAGAAGTGTGATGTGTCCGCGGTCACTCGACACAACCCCACCCCGAACAACTGAGTATCCTTCCGGCACCATAGCAGCGCGCGCCAGGACGACGCCATCGCCGCTAGCAAAAGCCAGTTCGTCATAGCAGTCTGCGCGGGGAATGGCTTCGCGGGATTCGACTTTGGCGCCGTAGACTGTTGGGGTTGTTTTTCCGTAGATGAGGGCGATTGGCGGGTAAGCGTTGGAGTCTGTGTGTGCGGGGATATGGTCTAGTTCCTGCTTGAAGCGCTTTATTTCGGCCAGGGTGCGGCTGAGGTATTCGAAAGCTTTGTCGTAGGGTATCGTGACTGCGGTGGCGGGGTTTGGCTCCGAGGAGATTTGTTGCGTGGATGACTCTTGCCCTTGTGCCATTTGTGGGCTCATGCCGGCATTCTCTGTACCAGCTTCGGCGACTTTGTCTGCGGCATTGCGAGCGACATCTGCGGCGCCTTTGACGACATCTCCAGCGGATGAATTGGTCCCTTGGCTGTTCGCTTGCGAGCTCTTTGACATGCTAAATTTGCGACTCGGGAAAGTGGGCAGTGCTTGTGACATGGCGGTCAGAAGACCGCTCACGCTGAGGTTGCTGTCCTTGGGAGCGTCTGGTCGAGGCAGGGCAGGCCCCATGCATGGTGACAGGCGATAATCAGACCAAGTCTTGGGGTCGAAGAAGTCGATTGGGTACTCCTCCTTGGTGTGCTTGTTGATAAAACACTTGCCATCGAGAGGTAGAAGCGCGAAGGATGTGCGTATGCTGAAGTTGACCTGTGCGGTCAGGACGCGGGATGAGAAGAGAACGTCGTCGCCGTTGCGGAAGGGTCCTAGGATATTGATACATCGCTGAGGCACACCGGCATACACAACTCCAGCCACGAGATCGGGTCGTTGGTTGATGGCATGACGCATAATCAGACCTCCTAACGAATGAGCCAGCACGATAGCACCCCGCTTCTCGCGCGGGACACTTGGATGATTGCAGGGAAGCGACTCTAGGAACGCGATCATGCGGCGACTGAGATAGTGCGGAGAAAGACGCCAGTCGTAGCCATAATCGTGCACCTGTAACTTTCCACTCTTGGCATTGTCACATGCGCGAAGACGTTTGAACAGTCGCTTGGAGATGTCGACCGGTCCGATATGCTGCAGCATACCGCTAGGTATTATCGTCTCCTCCATGCGCTCATCGGCCTCGGGATCAAAAGGTACCTCGAGATCGACCTTGCGCAGGTTTAAACCGACCTTGATAGGAACCCACAGCTGCCGATGGGGTGGCTCGGCAGAACGCAGAATCGACCCGCGGTAGCCTCCCAGGACGACGAGATGGCCTTCAAGCTCCTGAAGAGCCTGCGTGAAGAATGGGTGTGTCTCACCATCGGCCGCAGTTGAGCTGCTTGGTCGCTTCGTCTTCGGCTTCGTCGAGGAGCCGAGCGAGGCCGATGCCAGCACTCGCGGGCGCAGGCTGACCTTGTGCGCTGTGTCGTCGCCTGTCTCTCGTGGTCTGGACGCCGTGTTGCCGTATCGGCTTTTGAAGCGGTCGTCCCTGTAATTGAAGCTAAAGTTAGGCAAGGTTGGGCTGGGAAACTTGAAGTTGGCATCTTGCCAGCTATCTCGTATTGCCTTGAGCCTGCTGTTGACCTGCTCCTGCACGCTCTCGAAGCGGCTGTCGTCACCCAGGGAGGAGGCGAAGGACTTGGTCCGATAGACAAGCAGGGAGCCCTCGGAATTGGACCGGCGCAGTCTAGGCGTGGGCCGTTCGGCTGAGTGTCGGAGCGACGACGGTGGGGCTATCGTCGACGCGCTGTCTGTGCCAAAGTCGCGCTGCAGTATGGGTGCGGTGGAGGCTTGCGCTGGGGGTGTAGTCGCATCCTGTGAGGGAGTGCTGCGGGTATGGAGGGTGGACTGGTCGCTGCCGTCCTGCTGCGGGATGCCACTCGGGCTCGGGCTGTGTGCAAAGGTCCCGCGTCGTTTGCGGTCGGCGGTGGCTGGGGCGTTCTGGCCATCGAGAGACAGGGCGGAGAAGCTGGGCAGGCTGAAGTGCATGTCGCGGTAGTTCCTAGGTATAGACGGGAGGTTGAAAGGCATGTACTTGCGCACGGTTTCGCCCATTGAGCTGCCTGAGGAAGCGCGTCGCCGTCCGCTGCTTAGGTTCTGGCGTAGCATGGAGCGGTGGTCGCTCACTCGCTCCTGGAACGTCTTTGCTCCTGCCCGCCACGGTGAGGGAAGGCGCGTTCGTGAGTCCGCATCACGCGTTTGCTCGTGGCGGAGTTGCGCCTGCTGTTGTGAGAGAGTAACGCTATTCTCTCCTGCGCCCTCGCTATCCGACGACGGTATGCGTGGGGTCGACGGTTTGCGCCCCGTCACCTCGATCCCGTCCTCGAAGCCCTCAAAGAGAGCGCCACCGTCAGTCTCGTCCAACGCAGCAGCCTTCTCTGCCGCCGGCGTCTTAGGAGATTTGAGGTGCGTCTGCTGCTCTCCTATACTGACGCCAATGGCGGACTGGACCGTCTCCAGCTGCAGCAGTTCCTCTTCGGGCGATTCATCTTCCGAGGGCGTGAGGTCGTCGTCGACAATAGATTGGAACTGGATATCGGCCAGGGCATTTTGCCGCCGTGTATGCCGAGTCGTGCTACTCGTCGCTGCTGCTGCCATGGTTAATTGTGGTGATTAGTGGTCATGTATACGTTTCTACAGTGTATCGGACAAGCACATGTCATCAAGGCGCTGGCTGGCCCATCCCGCTGTGGCAGTGTCATCTTTCCGCCCAACTCCGCGCGCTGCGCACTCGCCGAACAGTTCGTCGCTTCATCTCTAACGAAGCTGAATCGACGCTGACAAGCAACGGAACAAGGCAAGCCAGACATGACGACAAGCGCCATGATGCATGTCGTCAGTGCAGGGAGCATCGCGGCCGTTTCGTGTTCCCACATGGTTGCTGCCCGCACCCACATGGTTGCTGCCCGCACCCACTGAGTGGCTGCCCCTTCTTGTCGCCAAGGCCCAACTTTGTTCCGCTCCACCCACCCTCCACACCCTCATCCATTTCGCGTGTCCGACACCAGTACAGCCTTTCCAGTGGCTTATGTGGCCTTCAGTTGGAGCATTATCGATTCTCGGGCCGAGTGCGAAAAAGGTCGTCTGGTTTGCCTTGTCTATGCAGAGGCACGACACGTGACACGCAGCAACGATACACAGTAGATGAACTCAGCCAGACTTTGTGGAAAGAAAGAGGAAGCGTCTCCCCGCATGAAACATCTTTAGTAATTTTAGCAGTCGTCACCTTGGCTGAAAGCTTACATCACACCACCAGCCGACTCCACCGCTTCCCCGCCCATAGTGGAACGTATAATGGACCTGCAGCAACAGCACAGGCTGAGAATTGGCGCATCGAACCATGCGTTATCAACCATAACCGACCAGCAAGGTATAGTCATGTTGTGTGACTGATCTGATACCTAGTGGTAAAGTATCTTAAATCTGTCGTGGTCGGGTCATCTTCACGTGCTCTTTTGCTCCATCGACGCGGACTACCTAGGTATTTCTTCACTTCTGAGCCATATCTCCATTCATCTTTTCTCTCCTATCTTCAATTTCGTCAACATCATGTCGACATTCATCGAGCTTCCTATACCGCTCTCTAGCGACTCAATCGGCCCTGGCTACATCGTTACTGACCTAGTTGGTGACGCCGCCTCTTCATCCGGGCCAGCAGCCAGAAGTACACATCAAAGAGCAAAGTCTCATCACAGAAACTGCACATGGCGGACATGACACCACCAAATCCATATCCCAAAGGAAGGACTCGGTAATGCTAGCTGCCGAAGAGTCAACACACATCTCCCTTGACCGTTTCCCTCAAAACGCACTTTTTGGTTGCGACCTTAACGATGTGAATGTTCAGACGCTTGTCTTGTGTGAGGCTCCGGTTTGACTGTGTGTTTGCTGTATGACAGTGAAAGAGTCACTACCTTGTATAAAACAGATCGCCTTACCTAGATATCAACACCTCAACTCAACAACAACAACGAAACTACTTCAACCACCTTGCCCATCCAACACTTCCACAATGCCTTTTGCAGCAGACCTCATCTACACCGAAGACGGGCCCGGAATCCAATCCGATTTCAAACTACACAAAGGTCCGCACCCACCCCCCATTTTCTTGCTCCTCTCTCCGCTAACCCTCCTCACCAGAAGCAGTCCATTGGCTCCTGGAGTCCATCTTCTCCGCCACCCCCAACTCCGGACAACACATCGAGTTCCAAGCCTTCACAAAGCAGCTGTCCATGACGATTGAGTACAAGAAGAACGAAGCCCACTGGAAGAACACGAAACCCACAAAACCGTACTTCATTCGTTTGGTGACGTATGATCATGCGGGAAATAACTACAGGGTGCTCAAGGAGTGGAAACCATTGAAGACGACGAAGGAGGACGCGTATTCGTGGATGCTTGCGGAGGTTCAGAAGGCGTTTGATGAGAGCAAGCTATCTGGGGATGCAATTAGTAAGCTAGAGTAAAAGGGGTGTTAATGGGATACTAGGCAGAGTTGTAGAGTGCGCATATCTCGTAGTTATCTTGAAATCTAGAAAGGTTGCAGGGAATGCAAACAGATCGTTGAGTGTACTAGACTGAACTAAACTATAGTGGGAGTATGCGGGAATAGTATAGTCTGGCTTTGTTTCGAACTGCGTGGATTTACGGATAGTCGCGATTGAGATCCTTGACTTGCGATACACCTAGCCCCTAATTATATATTTACTTGCTTGATACTAGAGCCAATGGCACTTTGCTAATTGCTTTCGACTCTCTCTGATTGCCCCATGGCTCGGAAAGCTGCAGTGACACTCATGCTTCAGAACCATAGAGGCATAGAGGCGCCGTTTGGCGCTTAGACGCTTGTTATTGTGCTCTTGAGTCAACTATGACAGGTCGCATAACCTTCAATGCAATCTGAGCAACCCTGTTTCAGAATTTGTGCGACTTCAATAGTTATGAGTATATGAAGAGTCATCGCTATCATTGCTATGAGCCATGGTCAGTCATAACATCTGTGTATAAATTCTGGGTGCAAAAGTGCTTCCTGGTATGTCTCTACACTACGAAGCTGTCTTTGATATATCCCAAACGCCACCAGTTATACTGCTATTCCAGAGACTTAGCCCAATATGTCTGCACCACTACAGTCCCGCCCATCATCACCAGCTCGCCCGTCATCTTCGTCCCGCCCATCATCGCCATCCGAGTCGCTCACAGAAGAGCAGATCCAAGCGTACCTCGTTGGACTAACACGTACGTGATAACTTTATAATAAATTTAACCTACCTAACATATGTGTTTGCTTAGCTTTTATCAACGAGTTATTTGCCGACAATACCTCTAGTGATCTAACAGTCGGCCTCACCCAAATAGGACAGCGTTTTACGTTCGTGAGAGGTGAAGACAGCACACTAGTGCCGATTACAGAGAACCAAGAGACGCCAGCACATGAATGGATGCTGCTATTTTGCCATTCCAAGAAGACTGGCATGCAAATCCTCGACACTCAGGAGAGCCCGACACCAACACTGTGGCTGCTGGATTTGAAAGAGAAGTGGGCTATGAAGCGTGAGAAGAGTTTCTTCAATAAGTTATTAGGCGGGTCTTGATAGCAACATGTTTACAATTACACGCTTCTTCTTAGAGCCTCTTGACAATTAAAACGAACATGACAATTGCAGTAAGCTCACTGAAAACATTATATTGCGATTATTCACCAGAGATACCGTGTGCTGCATAGCTACATTCCGGTACTGCAGTATTAACTTCTTCTCTTAATCAGGCCTTTGGATGTCATGACCTCTAAGTTTACTTTTCGGTTTACCTCCGATCCCGATCCCAGCGTCAACGAAGAGCTCGCCAAACACTCCGGTCTGTGCATCCCGCCTTCCCTCTATCGCACAAACTGACCATTTAGCCACAGACTCTATCTTCAAATACATCGCAACCGTACAAAGCCACGCTGATAAACACAGCTCTGTCGAGTTCCGAGCGTTCGCGAAACCGCTGGTTGTGACGCAGATCTACAAGGACAAGGAAGTCTTGTGGACTAACGCAGGAAACGAGAGGAGTTGGTGCGTGCGCCTGCTGACCTGTGATCGACTGGGCAAGGATTATGGAGTCATTGGTGACTGGCCGTGTCGAGGAACGAAGGTTGGGGCGTACAAAGCGATGCTTGAGTGGGTCGAGGAGAGGTTTGGGACTGGGGTGGTGACTGGGACAGATATCTGGCGCAAGGCGATCGCGGAGAGTGGGTGATAAATGTTTTAGGTGAGATTACTCAGAAACGTGCGTCAGAGTGTGTTACAGAGTTTGCAGTGCCGCCAGTTCTTGCGCATGGTCCGAGAGTCAAAGTTTGGGGCCAATGCTCTTAAGATCACATCTCCTGTTGGAGTTGCACAAGAGTATATCAATAGGTAACATCGGCCATTGGGGCAATAATCAAATATCATAGTCGTTACTTGAGCCTAGAACTAGGAGGTTTAGCTCTCAATTCGTCTGTATCAATGACTCGAAAGATAGGCCGGTCAAGTTTACCGCCTGTACATGTGACCACTCATAATGACTGATATCGCATTTTTGGCAATCTCGGGAGGCGAACCACATCTATACAACATGAGGTATTTTAGGGCAGGTTTTGCCGAAGTCAAGGCTGTGACTGTTACTAGCCGCACTGACACTGACTCAACAGTGGTGTAACAAGGCACTATTACTCATAGATAGCTTTAGGAGTCACTCAAATACAAACACATATCATCAAGTTGTCAAAGTCAAGAACTATACCACCGATTCGCTTTCCCTACATATCTTAGAACTATGGCAACTACGCTACCCCAATGCTTCAAAGCAGAGACAGACCCTACTCGGACCGAACTTGACAAGAGCCTCGAAGCGAACAAAGGTATAGAACGTAATACCCTATGTAAATTTGGTGTATCTTACATACCGCAGAACTCATCCAGCGATTCATGGACAAGAAATACCCAGATTGCTCCGCAACATTCGTGGTTTTCCCGCGCTACCTTCTGTTCAAGGGGTTGGATTGTCTTGATACGACCGGAAAATCACAGTTCAGTGCTCGTATAATCGTCCAACGAGGTGAAGGCTTAAGAGCGGCTCAAAGAGTATATGGTCCTTGGCAATCTGGCGATACGGAGGAGGAAGCAATTCGCTATATGATAGATGCTCTCAAGGCGGAGTATCCAAAGGGAGAGTAGAGTTAACTAGATATCTATCCATGCTTTTCTACTTATTTTGAAAAAACCCCTTCCCAGGAGAAAGGGTTTGGCACACGTGGTAGTGAAGTGCGGCACAGCACGCTGCATGTGTGTAGCATCACGGAGTGCTTTGTAGATGCAGTCTACTCAATATTTGAGCCCTTAACAAAGTCCTCACATCACCTCTACGGAATCTACATGCAGCATAGGAATAAGGTGGTATAGTTGCATGTGACATCTTGTCCGCCTCACCGCCAATCATGCCTGGCCTTTATCGATGGTTCGACCCGCGCAAAGAAGTAATTGCAAGTCTAGCTACCATCATGCGTGCACCCATCACTTCACAAATGTGCATGCTTCGATTCGTGCCCTGTGCTCCCAGCTTGCATCCGCAACTCATTCTCCTTCTCCTATTCCTGATGTTCGTGCCCATTGCCCCAGCGCTCCTCAAACTACTTCCAGCCCCAGGCATGATCATGTCTAAGCCTTTTAAGATCGGCACAACAGTCTTAGAGACTAACAAGAAGTTTTAATCTCTGCTGTTTTTCCAAGCCCTGGTCTTGAGCCAACGTGCGCTCGTGGACGTCGATTTGCTGTAAAGCTTCAGCAACACACTCCTCTTGGCCCAAAGACCATCGCATTATCTCTCTTGAGAGGTGGAGAACAGCGTTATACTGAGGCTCGGGCTCTCTGAGGGGATCCTGATGTTGGAATTGTTCCTCTCACGCAGCTCTGTGTAAAATGTGCTAAGGTGTGCGTATGATCTTGCCAGCCTTCTCCAAGGTGTCTGAAACATTGCTCATCTGTGCCATGCCTATGGAAAGAGTTGCAGAATTAACCTAGCGATACATGATTCTTCACATTACACGAGCGATCGTCGTAGAAGAGCTCCAGTAACTCCGTAGGCGTGTTGGACGGCCATTTCACCTCATGCTACGGCCATGACCGGCAATAAATATGGTATCGGAAAAAGACAAGATTACAAGCCACATCCTCCAATCCTTCTTTCTCTTTACAGGTTTTGGAATAAGACGAAGAGCGCACTCGGGAAGCTTGCCGTGAGTGCCACCTCACGCCGTATTCGGAGGATCTTCCAAATACGACCGATGACCATGTATTTGATTAAGGTACACAGTACACTTCAAAGCAAGTGCTGGGTCGTATAACATGACGCATGCGTCAAGATCCCACACGATTTTGCGAGTCTCGTAGTTATTGCCGTCCATAACCCTGAGAATATCGTGATACTGAGTCGTACCGCCGAACAAACTCGTGTCCGTGTCGTAAAATTCGATATCGTATTCGGGGAGACTCGTCCTTGGACTTGGCGAAATGGTGCTGATCAGCGCCCGAACAATCACGGCATCGCGACCCTTGACGAAGAATTCGGCTGCAATCATGGTATTGTTCCGAGCAAGCCGCAGTTCTTGATTAGAACTTCGGATTGTAAACTGTAGTGGCAGCGGCCGACAATCATGGCGACACTTGGATGTTCTTCTTCCACATCCATACTAAAAGCATTTGTCGCTGCCCTAGCCATGTCATAAAGAGACAGAGTACCGAAATTTTGCTCGTCAAACTTAACCTCGGTGTGTTTAACTTCCTGTTGTTGTCAAAAGTCGGCATCAAATGTGGTAAATGACGGTACCTTTACCGCAGCACGAATCGGGTGTTGGCTCGTGAAAGGTTTAGTGTGCTGCTTTCGTTCCTGTCGCACAGATGCAGCTTTGATAGCGGCGTCTCTTGTTTGATAGGGAGAGGGAAAGTTCTTCTCTCACATGCTGGACTGTCTCAAGATTGATTTGTTTCTCTCATTGCGTAGTCACCAAGACAGCACGACACCTTCTTCCAAGAACCATTTCCCTGCCTCTACATTGATCTTCTTTAGAATAGAAGAGCCTATTGTGACGTTGCTACCGTTATATCCGTTGTAATCGGGAACACACTGATTGTCCGTCCATCCTAGGAATAGCTTCGCATGGATGACATGGCGCAGTTGACATGGCAGCAGCCGAGCACGAGTATGACACGAATTAACGCATCGATCAAGCTGTATGTCCATCTAGTCAACATCGGCAATCATGCACCTTTCGAAGCTGCTTTTGTCATTCAGTACCGGGGATGACGTGCGCTCGCAAAAGGGACATCAATATCTGCTTCATCCTTTCATACCAAAGCCACATACCCATCGATCCCTTGAACAAGTGCCGTCCGTGAACGTAAGCCTTGATGTTCTTTAGGCGTCACACCCAATCGACACTTACTTAGAACATATCACAAGCATTAGTAATTTAGGGCATTGAATAACTTCGCAAATGCCGTAATTGTAGGTGAGATATAACTGCTTCCCTAATTTACCTACCACCGAGTCCCGATAGCTGCATGCAAGTGCATTGGTCTTCGTATGTCAAATCTTGTTCGTCATCAATTGATCGTCTATCAGGTCACCAAAGCCAGACGTATTGTCGGGATCTGGCAAGAGCACTTATCGATCTTGAGATGTAAGACACATTTAGATACCAGGTACTATGGCAAGATGACAGCTATCTCCGGTTGAGTGCTTTGTCCGTCATCAAGAATCGCTCGTCTCTTCTCGAGCCTTGACGAAAGTGAATGACTGAGAATACTCGCCTCGGAATTTGCACGAATAATCCATCGAGTTTGCTACGTCAACAAGCCTACCAACGAGGCGCACGCGGTGTGATTCTGCAATTTCCCGTCACCATTCCACTACACAGCTGGCACAGGTCTTCAAACCACGTGAAAAGCAGGTTTGTTGTATGGAGAACGGCACAGTTGATGTGGAGATCGGGCTGGCCGTAGCAGGGAATTCATAAGATTTATGATGGGGCGGCTCAGCCCCGCGGAAAGATGATACACACAAAGAATTTAACGAGGCCGATTTACGCTGCAGCACAGCACAAGCACGAGTCACGAACCAAACCACGGGGATAAGAAACCATCTAACGTGGCACAGACGCATGGGATGGTGTGAGGGACGTTCGGTGGGCGCAGTGTACTGCATCCTCGCATGGACTGTTGTCAAAGCCGCTTTGATCGCGCAACACGATCCAGGATAGGTGGAAGAAATCTACCCAGGATGCATCTATCCTGGAGACATGTTGTTGCGATTTCTTTGACCGGGTCAAGGTTGGGAGCATGTACACAACACCGTGCCACTCTCGTGCACAGTAGGGATGTCTTGGGTCGCCAACTTGCATATGCAGGAACATTCGATTCGAGTTTTGTTCGTATCGACCGCCGCAATAGGGTAAATTAGTGGCTGATGAGGATAAGGTGGCGCCTGGGTGTCGAGAACTCGGCAACCAGTACAATTGGACATTGGAATTTTGCTTTATGTGGCGCGAAGAGTGGGCGGATTCCTCGATATGGGCGCGTATGGATTGGATTGGCAGGACCTCACAGCGCGGGGATATGGCAAAGTCCGCCAGCCGGGCTTTGCTTCAAGTTTCTTTCTGCCACCCGGCTCCCTTCACTTTGTTCAAGTATCCAACAGGGTAACTAACCAGTGTTCAAGTAGACCAGGGAATCATAGGACTCTACAAGGATTCACAGCGCACTTGCAGAGCAGACGTAAAGCATTCATCACACACGAAAGTCAAGGGTTTTCGCGTACGTCGACCACGACGGTCATTCTTTTTCTTAGTTTTAATATCAATCCATACCCATCTACTAGTGCCACTACAACCACTGCACTACACCTTCCGTCCTTCCCACTCTTTAAACGTAGACGTACTCGATCTTGGGGATCGAAACGCACACATCGTATGCCTGGGGAGCAGGGAAGGGAGCTGGGTGAACCGGAGTCATAGGGTAAGAGGGAAGAGCGCCGACACTGGGGTAAGCAGCAGCAGGGCTTGACGCGGCAACACCGGTAGACAAAGGCATGCCAGCGGGAGCAACACCGGTAGACGAAGCAGCGCCAACAGCAGCAACGCCAACAGACGAGGGGACGCCAGTGGAAGAGGCGCTGGATGAAGAGGTGGGAGCGGCGCAAAGAGGGGCGGCCTCATTGAGCTTTCCAACGGCCCAGGTCGAGGCGTCGTCAGTGTATAGCTCGAAGTAGCTCAAGTGCTTGTTGACATCGTTGCCGTTGGCGCAGATTGGGTCTCCCTTGGCGCAGTAAGAGCGTAGGACAGGTGCGTACTTGTTCAGGCGTGCGAGGGAGTCGGCGCCGCGGCCATCCTTCTGCAGACCAGCGCCGTCGAGCTGGTTGTATGGCTGGTCCTTTACGTGCATGACATCGCCCCAGAGGAGAGCAGCAGCAACTAGATTACCACATTAGCACAGTCCAGGGTCCGAGTGTGTCATGTCAAGAATACTTACTAGCATTACCAGGAGCCGAGGTGCGGTCCAGACCAGTGGTGATCTGGGAGCATCCACCGGGTCCAGCAAGGATATCTCCGGCAATCCAGGCGCCCTGAGAGAAGCCGTTGAGGATGATGTGCGTGCAAGGGCACTTCTTGTTGAAGGCAGTGATCTGGGCTTGGCCGTTGCGGACTCCAGTACCAATCTGGGTGCAGAAGTCGCCGTTCATCATAGTCTCGAATACGATCTCGATGAAGTCGCAGGTCTTGCCCTCAGCCCTGATCTTGCCGCACGTAGCGTCAACAAAGGGGAAGGTACGGTAGTCCTGGTAGGGCGCGTTGTTACCGCGGGCCATGAAGATAACGGCATCGGCGCAGGGAGCGTCAAGCTTGGGGGCAGGGCCACCTTGGGCGACGACTACGGCGGCGACAGCGCTGAGCGCGAGAGCGTTGCGGATGATGGAAGACATTATTAGGGATTAAAGAATGTGGTATTAACTAAACGTCAAAAAGCGAGTGTACTGGTTAGATTGTGACGTTGGAAGACGTATGAGAAGAAAGAAAGGCCTCTTGGCCCTGGGGGGGAACAGCCTTTAGTAGGAGCCCTATACGAGCCATTCATTTTGCATCTTCGCCGAAATGCGCGTCTCGTCCGCCCGAGTACGAACAATTGGGGGGAGAAGCGGACTGTGCCTGGCTAGATTAGGAGTTGGATCTGTTTTTAGATGCGCTATCCAACTTGGGTCGTGTCTAGCAGGGAGCGCGGCGCGGGTAAACTTCGTATTATTGAGGCTAACGATCAGGTTTTGAAGGATCGCCCAGGGGCCGGATGTCTCATTGATTCATAGGTACCGTAAGACTCTGCCATCTTTGTGAGATCAGTCAAGGGGGCACGGATAGAGACTGGTTTTCCCAGCCGGGAAAGATGCGCTTCGAGACCTCGGGACGCAGACAGCACCGAGGACGTCACTGGGGAGTTTTACATCGAAGACGATCTCTATCTTAGGGGGTCAAGCAATGACCAAGAATAATGCTAGCATGCGCCACCGCGTAGATGTCAATGCTTGATCACGGTTTACACCCCTATTGACGCCTGAGCTTGTCCGAGATAAGACTTCGTGCACGTCCCGCCGGCCGACCCAAAATGTCTTAGCGCTTTCTCGCCTCCATGGATCTCCCGAGGTCCGCCTGCTGCTACTCCTTTCACCACCGTACACACGCACTATACGACAAGTTTCTTATTGACTTCCCACGTTAGGATAACACAGTGACATCTCCAGCCTGCATCACTGTTAATGTTTGCTCGATCGCATAGCTCATGATGCTCTACCTATGGTACCCAATCTATAGCTTTATGGTACCTCGCAGTTTCCGCACTCGAGACGCTACCACCTTGCCTGTAACCACGCGTCTGCTCGTGGCACACGCTCATAAGCTCTTACCGCGACTCTTTGATGGCTACCATACGGCCCGTGCCTCATGCCAGGCATTCGACAGTCTAGATGCATTTACCTTGTGCCAACATGCTCACTCTTTCTCTTGACAGCAATTGCATCAGAACTGTCAAGGGGACTTGCTAGTATTCTACGTAAGGAGGATGAATCTTGGAGGTGGATGCGCTGTCTGCCACAATTTACAAGCAAATCGGACTTGCAGGATTTGCTTACATGACCACGTGAAGCCAATGAGGGATGCAGCTACCAGCCACCCCCTCAAGGATCCATATCAAACATTCGTCTTTTTTGAGTTGTAGCGGAGGTAGGAGATGGCTGAGCAAAAAGAAATTCGTCAACTACATGCATACTTCGCAAGAGCATAATAGACCTTAAGCACGAGCTGGAATACCGCCGAGGCGGGTACGCAGTCACAATGTACTGCCGAACCTCCTTCCATCGTCGTCATGGCAGCGCCACCACAACATTGCGTAAGATAGAGACTGACAGCCACGGGTATGTTGGTTAAACCGTTTCCGGGACAACTGCTGGAAGGTAGGTTTAGGGGCTCCGCAAAGCCATTTTGTCGGTTAAGTTAACCGCCGTGGTTGCGCAAGCTGAGTGTTGGTGTACTTCACTTCTTCCACTGTATGGACGCAGAACGTTGTGTCAACCTGTGCATCGCGCATAAGGCACACTCGCGGGATGCGTGCCGCGGACCTACCTTGCCCTTTGCGCGCGGGTGTGCCATGCTGACGCGAGACCTGCTTTTTATGGAAGAGCCTGCATATCGTACGCGAAAGACCTATGCGCCTCACTTCCACGCATCCTTGGCGACATACCATTTCTTTCTTTGAGATTTGCAGGCTCTTAAGCAGTGCGTGCCACGCTGGGGGGTGGTACAATTTGTTCCTCGCTGTTGGTTGTTACTGCAGGCCCCTACGCCTCCAGGCATTCTCGAATGGTTCTTTCATTCATCTCCTTACTCTAGGGTACCTGGCTCCGTATCCTTGCTCCCATCGTCCTTCAGATCCACAAGAGCACGCTACATCGGGCGATAGTCGTACGTTGCCAGAACATCCAAGTTCGCTCAACTGTGCCCCTTCATCCGATATTTGCGCGCTAAGACCCTAGTCTATCTGTACCAGTTGTGATTGGTCAAACGGCATGGTTTTGCCGATTCACAACGTCCACAAATGTTCGCCTCTGGCAGGGAGCACTTCAGGGTCTGAGGCTGCTAGCTCCCCAGGGAGGGGTTGGACATTGACATCCACCTCCAATGTTGGCCAAGCCGCCCGTGGGACAGGACCTCGGTGTTCCCTGAGGTTAGGTTCTGGAAATGTGGGTTCTCGTTCTGGGTTCGGCGGTGAATGACACGCCGTTGCCATTTGCATTGAATGGATTGATGATGATCACTTGCACTGAAGATACCGGTACCTGCCGCGCATAGGCAAAGAAGATAATGTTTCATGGATTTGCTACTCATTGCCCAGTTAAAAGCTATCGCACTATCTCGCACTGACACAAAGTGCATGCAAGTTAATTCCGCACGTCATTTACATAGCCCTCCCTAACGCCAAACTCAGATCGAGAAACAATGTGCACGCCAGGCTCCTAAGCAGTATGCTCCACCGATCAAAGTTTGCTGCGTATCCTCGGCTGCTGACGCGGGAGCTTCGACTGGTGATCCAAGAGCTTATGCTTCAGCCTGCGCAACAATTTCTTCTCCTTCGGTCCCAGAACGACCTTCAACTCCGCGAAAGTCATCTTGTCGTTCTTCCCAGCACGCCCGCCCCGCTCAATGTGAGTCCAGTAATGTTCTCTAAGATTGTCGCCGCGCGAGAAGGCCTTTCGACACTGTGGCAGTTTGCAGATGTAGTCGCGGGCCTCGCCATGTACCGTCTTGATGTGCCGGCGAAGATGCTCTGGTCGCATGAAACTTCGACGACAGTGTCGCTCATTTGACCCATCGCTTTCGATTCGGCCGCAGACATAGTGGCGTTGTTGAGGTCGGCTGAAAGGTTCGCTCACCATGTCCCATTTGCCCAGCTTGAGAACTGGAACTTTGTGGTAGGTCCCGCGACTCGATCCTGAGCTTGATCGGGAACGTTTGCGCTTACTGTAGCTTGAATTGCCATCTTCAGACTCCGAATCTTCAGTGTCCGATATGTTGCTAGCCGCACTGCTCTCTGTGTAGGAAGGCATGGAGCTTGCGTTGTCGCAGTGGACTAAGCGTGTCTCTGGTGTAGGTTGGATGAATGGGGGAGCCACATTGTTCGTAAATGGCTCAGGGTAATATTGCATTGTGCTTCCGTGGTTATTCGCATGCCATGCAGACATGGCCATTTCTGGGAGAGGCCGCTGCAAAACAGATCCCCCTTCCAAGTATTGTTCCCATGCAAGCACATGCTCTTCGAAGTGGTTGGAATACCTCGTCAAGTAATCCGATGAAGATGCTAGTTGATGATCCATCATGGGGATTGTGGGCATGGGTGGACGCTCATTGAATGATGGCGGGGTTGGAACATACTCGGATCCAGTAAGGGAGGATGTCCTCGATAGCGGGCTAGTAGATGGCGGTTCCAACCAAGGCGTAAACGCTATTTCTGTCGTAGCTGGTGTATGAACATAATCATTCGGCGTACTTGCTGCATGGGTGTCGTAGAACGGATATTGACCATTGTGATCAACAAAGTGTGGGACCTGAGGATGTTGCCTGGCAGGCATCGTGTGCTCGTGGAATGAACCGGAACCGAACGACGAAACTCCACGTAAAACCATGGTCTTCCGAGATAGCTAAAGCTAGGTACAGCGTAAGCCTTTCTGTTGACTGATTGTCGAGGGGGGGTGTACTTACATATTGAGTAGACTATTTTGGCATAAAAAAATACTACAATAGATGGAATCAATATTAATGGTGACAAGTGTAGATGATGCTGTCGATGGAATTTGAGTCTACCGCCTGGAGTCTAGAGGGGCGGTCTTAAGTATACGAGATTTGGTAGCGAGATCAGCTTCATCTGTCGCATCGCGCCGCAATGTGAAAGGATGCAATCGGCCACGAAATCGACACAGAACCAGCTCCCCGGTACCTGACCACCTGCTCTATGCCGCGCCCAAATCGAGCTGCTATTTTCCCTCAAGTGCACTGCCCGATCATTCTTAGCGCACGAACAATGAAAAGAGCGGGAAAGCGACATGGGGTGGATGTGGAGTTGCGGCGTAGTAAAACGAGATTAGGATGGGCTTTGTCTCTTCCTAGTCTGATTCTTAATCCCGTAGCTTGTAAGCAGGACTACGCAAGCCAGAGATCCTGAGCCATCAGTAGACGTATACAAGTATCGGTCTTTAAGATGCGCTTGCTTTGCAGTATCAAGTCGTCTCATGAAGCAAAGTTGAGCTTCGATGATTGGTCAATCGAATACCCATCTTCCCAATATTCGAGCGAGAAGATTCATCGCTGTAGAATCTCGCCCATCATCGACAATCTGCCACTAGAGCTGCCACGCAGGCTGCCATGCAGGTGTGCCCCGATTTCGCATAATCAACGGTCTCTAAGTGGGGCGCAGAAGCTGGGCCGTAACGGCTTAGGCTCAGATCTGCGAGAAACAAGACGTATCAACACTAGCAGAGGATGTAGGCTGGGGCTCTGAGCGATCTTGACAGCCGCGGTATACACGCTAGCATGGCAGCGTCTAAGCAGCCCTGCAGCATGCGTGCCATGTGTGCAGCCAAGATAGAAGTGGCAGAGCTTTACAGCCACACGACTTGCAGCACCACATGAGGATGCAGGGATCAAGCCAGCAGCTTTGGCTATGTTTGAGGGCTGTGCTCGAATTATCCCTGGAGTATTGAATTTACTGCGTTTCAGCGTAGCACTGTTGGCGTTATGTTGGCTTTGTGCCTTACTTCTACACTTTTAGCACAGCGAAGAGAAGTTGGCCAGATGAAGGGCTGGTCTTGCCATAAGCAGCGACGTACAACCAGTAGTTTGCGTCGCTGCGGTAGCTCTGAAAAGAGTGGCGCTGTTCGAGGATGTAGGCCGACGTCAGGTCAAGGAACAGATGAAAGACCCATAGTACTGGTAACTTTCCTTCTTTAACTAGCGAGGCTGGCTGAAGGAACTGGGTGACTATTACGCCGCAAGATGTGCGCCCTGATGAATATACACTTAGGTCAATCGACAAGTGCTGACAGCTGCCTTCTACGATACTGAAAATGATATGTCGAAGAGCAGCTAAACGATAAGATGCTATGAGAGATACAAATCCTCCACTGACGTGTAGAGTCATTCGAGTTTTCGGACGGGGCAAAAATGACTTGGAGTATGTGCAGATATCAACGTGTGTAGATCCGATTCGGGTTGCCGTGCGGCACGGTACTTGAGGTTCTCGGATCGCGCGGCTATGATGCCATGCGTGAGGCGCGCTTGCGAGTTGACGCCATTATAAGGCTTATGTGCTAGTTGTGAAACCTCTTGTGCCACCGTGCTCTGTTCCACTACCAGCGATGCGGATGCGGGAGCCCTACGGATTCTGATCAATCGCAGGATTTGCCATAAAGAATCGGTTTGAACAGGCGTCTCAAAGCATAGACTTGCATTGCAAGCTAGGCGCGTGCCAGATGAGCCGATTCCCCGGTTGGTGCTGACAGAGTCAAAACCAGGAAGTTATCAAGGATTCTCGAAGCCTAAGCGCCAAACCGGTATCGAGCGGTTTTAGTGGTGTGATTTCTGGAACTTTTCTCAAAGCTGACCAATAATGGTCCTGCTCCACGCATGTGTCGGACGAGATATTGTGGGGACTAATGTGGCACAGCTCAGAAGTGATGAGCAGACGTTGTCACCTGCATAAGCTTCAAGTCACGTGCGATATCCCCTCATCGCACTGCTGTGATAGGTACATTCGTAGCCCCATAGACGCACGGAAGACATAGCGTGGAGATATTCCGTACTTGCGGGGGTACGGTACCCGGGCTACTCCATGTCGTCCATGTGGATTGGCAGGAATGGCCGAGGGCACCAGTGCTCTATGTCCAAGATTATGTTAGGTGGGAATCTTGATGACATCAGAAGATTTAATTCCAGTCGAGGGCCGTCCAGGTCTTTTTCTTACGCTCTGCGGCAGCGCTTGTGATGAAGTGGGTGCTTTCAAACTCGACCAGACATGAGTCGCAAAGGAGCAAGGTATATCCAAGCAGTCCTGAACGAGGGACGCGGTAGATGGCGCAAGCTGCGTGAATCGGACTTTGATTGTGCCGATTATTGAAATTGGTCTCGGCGGTGGAAGTTAGGGACGTGGACGCCTCCTTGTACGTGGGGTAATTTAAGCGCGAAAACGCGGCTAAGAGGCGTCGATCATTGTCTTCTACGGCGCTTTAGGAAACTGCCAGTACACTCTTGTCTAGTATGTAGTCGCTCCAGGCGATGCCCGACTCCGCCCGTACGCCTCGATCAATTCCTGCCGTCTGTCGAGCTGGAACTGAGTTGTCGTTCGTCGACCTTGGGCATTACCGATGGCATAGATCTGTCCACAATGACAAAAAAAGCATATCTTGCAATGCATCTGTTGCAGCTGGATGCCTAAGCCTTTGCTACCGACGGTGATCATCGATTGCAGGCATAAGCGGCGGCAGAAGATAGAAGTGGCCAATTCTATCTCGCAAAAAGATTCCAAAGAGGCAAGTAGTATGACCGCAGTTAAGGTTTCGTAGCTTGTCTTGTCGTTGACATGTTCTTTGTCGGGAGAGTACAGCCGGTTCAAGTGCGAGCGGGATGCCGGGACTTGGTGACATGCCGAGGTGAAAGAACATTTACCAAATATGGTCAAATGATAGGGCGTAGGACTCAAGCGCTGCCCAGGTGGCCCAGCATGTCTTCGCGATGGTATCTCTTCGTCTCCACAAATATCCAAGTACTTGGCGTCTTCTCTTCTTGCTGAGCACTGCGGTGACGTTCTGCAGATCAGGGAAGTTGAGCCTTCTCCACACCTTCCCGGTAAACTTTCTGCTGTCTCAGTTGGCGACATTGGACTGAGAGTACACTAAAGAGTGGCGGAGCGGGGTTCGTTTTGTGGAGCAAGTTGTGATTTTGCTGTTAGAATGGCTTTAGCTAGTACGTATTGATGCCAGTCGTTCGGGCAATTATGTCGGTGATATCGGGGATACGCTTCGGACCTCAAGTCTTACCTTTCTTTTCGACGGACTTTTACTGATCTCTGTATGTCTCAACGCGCAGCGACTTGGGCGTAAAGAGGGGCAGTGAATTCTGTTGGTCTGCAAGACCATGCCTTTGAAGCCTTTGCCTTTTCGGAGCATGGATGTGTTAGCTCTCCTCAAGAACATGTAAAGCGAAATTGTGGTCACTTTGCGCGGTTCCGAATCGTATCTCTCTATTTTCGCAAAGGGCCTCAGACCATTGTGCCAGTCGCCGCGATTACGGCTGGTGGAAGACCAGTATGGGGATTGCACGGTATTCAGAGGACACTTGTAGAACACGGCTCCGATTACCACCTCCCTCTTCCTCGACCACGCCAGTCACCACCGTCTCCTCTCCCTCGTCCTCTTCCGAAGCCAGAGTCATGGTCGGGTGGTGCCTCGCCTCTTCTCCATTCTCCCGATGGTACACCTCCGCTGAGTCTTCGGTCCTCTCTCCTGTCGTCAAATCTCCCGCCTCCTCTTCCACCTCTACCATATCCAAAGTCACCACGTCCATTGAAGCCGTTTTCCCTGCCTCTTCCACCGCCGTACGGACCAGTAGGTGGCCCTCCTCTGCCGGGCGCTGAGACCGGTGGAGGCGCAGCTGGTACACCACCATCTGGTAGTGGAGGAAGTATTGCGCATGCAACGTAGTCGCCTATGAGGAACTTCACGTCTCCCAGGGTGCGGTCTGGGTTGCCGTCGAGCTGTTTGAGCGCTTCTGCGACAGTTGCACTATCGCCATCCTCCATATCCGTATCTTCGTTCCTCGTTCGTGCGCCTATGATAACGGATCCAATGTCTCTTGAGATGAAGCGGCCTGGTGCGCCGGGTCGATTTGAGCCTTGTATGTCAGGGTATACAAGTCGGAAAGCGATGCGCGATCCTGTATATGGCTGTGGCAGTTGTGAAGGTATTGCTGACAGTAGCAATTGGCATAGTTCCCGTAAGGAACAACTCTGCCATGTGTAAATCTGAAGGTGTGTGGGAAGTCGCGGTAGTGACGGGTCGAATTCGTCCAGTCTAAGAGTCTTAGCATATATGCGCATCACATGCAGGCGGTATACTGAGCCTCACCTGTGAAAGGCACCTTGTTTGAAGAACAAGCGCAATAGGAATGGTGTCGTAGTCTGCCTGTCGATTTTGGTAGGAGCCTGAGCCGCCATAGTGATCAAACGTCGTAATTCAGTCAGTCGCGTGACAAGTCTAATCGCAAGCGCTTGGACGAGAGAATCCGATGTCAATGTTTCGCTTTGCACTTGGAGCTTGGCAAGTAATTGAAGTTGAAGTGGTGGAGGTTGACGCGACCAGACGCGGCGAGGTCCCACTAGCGCGACTCTCACATCGGCGAAACCTATCCACCGAACAGTCAATCTTGACGTCGCAACTCTCATTCCTTACTTCAACACCGTCCAGTCAGCACGGGTAAAACATCGGCTCGCCACCATGGACTTTGGAAAGCTCATGTCCGCCCAAATCAAGAAGGGGAAGGAAGCTGCGACGCCACAAACTTCGAACGACAAAAAGTATCTCAAGCGCAGCGAGATCGAGGCGCAAAGACAGGCTGCCTACGAAGCCGAACAAGAAGCGGCAGAGCGATCGCGGCGGGAGAAATTGGAGCGCAAACGTAAAGCTGAGGAGGATGAGGCGGAAAGAGAAGAAGAGCGACGGGAGAAGCGGAGGAGATTAGCTGAGGAGTCAAGGCGGTTGAGAGAGGAAGAAGAGGACGCGGAGGAGAGGAAGCGAAGAAAGCGATTGGGTCTCCCCGATCTGCCACCACGGAAGAAGGAAGGAGAGGAGGATGGCACACCGGTACCAGAAGATGAGGACATTGAGGACGAAGAACTTGTCGCAAAGTTGCGAGCTCTCCAGGAACCCGCGCGACTGTTTGGCGAAACACATAAGCAACGCTTGCGACGGTACAAGAAGCGTGTCGGAGCAGACAATCTAGCAGCCATCACGACGGACGGACCGATACCCACCACCTTACAACTTGTACCAGAGAAAGACATGAAGATCAGCCCTAAGATACCTACGGATAAGGAAGGACGAGAGTTTTTGTTCCGACAGCTGGCGAGCTATTTTACCATGGTTTTGAAGGAGTGGGACGTCACACTTGCACGTCGAGACCGAGACGTCATAGAGAGCTATCAGGGACAGCAAGCATATGCCGCCATGGTACAAGCGCGCGAGAACATGCGCCCGCTCTTCAAGAAGATGGAGAAATTCGAGCTTCCTGATAGCATCTTAGAGCCTGTCGTCGAGATTGTGCTCGCGGCGCAAGAACGGCGGTATGTGGACGCCAATGACGGGTACCTCAGACTCAGTATCGGCAAGGCTGCCTGGCCGATCGGTGTCACAATGGTGGGTATCCACGAGCGAAGTGCTCGAGAAAAATTACACGAGAGCGACAAGAACGCAGCACACATCATGAGCGACGAGATTACGAGGAAGTTCTTGCAGAGTATCAAGCGATGCTTGAGCTTTGCGCAAACGAGGTGGCCGCCTACGGATCAATTGCAGCTCATGGGTTGAGGAGGATGTTGACTGGAGCTCGGGTCTTCGGGCAGCTATACCGTACGAACCTGATGCACATCATCACATTACAAAACCTCTTCGGCGCACGAGATTGCTCGAATATTTACTGCTGAAAGTGACACGCGGGTCAGGTGCCATCCGGTAAGAAGAGGTGCAGCGCGGCCCACGTTGCTCCGTACGAGTTACACATTTGATGGCGAGATAGAGGCGCGCACGAGATGCAGCTTTAGCACATAAGCCACCAGTAAAGTATGACAACAATGAAAAGGCTGTATCGTACAACGCCCAAGTATCATGCCCGGTTCGACCGTCCGAGTAGGAACGCGCTTCAATCATGGCTATCGTGTGGCATCAAATCAGAAGCAAACTTGACTGATATTATCTAATAAGTGTACTTCTGACTCGGTTGTGCTGACAGTCTCTATGACTGAATATCTGATTGCTGTATTGATTTCAGTTATACTATAATATGTTAATGATGTATTACTAGTGAAGAGGAAAGTGCCTCACCACAGATCCGGCATGTACTGCAGAATGAGCGTTTGTATCCGCAACTCAGGAAGTCCTGTTTTAGTTGGCGCATCAACGTTGAGATTTCCGCAAATCTGCCACATAGCAAGCCTCTTCTTCGTCTCACCATACCGATTCATGAGTCGAATCCGGTGGTAGTTTGATGACTCTGCGCCCTTTTAGTGTCATGTCAATGCTGCTAAACCCCACAATCTTACCGAAGATGTGGAACAACACCAATGACGCGATTCCAATCCCATGCACCTTTTCTATAGAAGCAACAAGCTGGTTGATAAATATCGTCTCGTCGCGCAAGGCTTTCAGACTTCTGGAGCTTCCCGAAAACCCCGCTTCTCTCATCTTTTCGTTGATCTGGAATATTTAGTCGTCAGAACGTGTATGTGAAAATGGAAGTTGGAGTATACATACTTCTCTCGCGCCCGCTTTCCCAGCTTTACAAGCATATTTCTCCCAGATGAGGAAAAAGCATAATGAAACATACCGCGTGAAACAGGAATGTTTCAACTGGGCCATTGACTGACGAGCCATTAAGAGATAGCATTCAAATGCTCGCAGTGTAAGTCCCGTGCCATTGTGGCAGACAGCATCTGTTTTGCGGAGAGAACCGACCAAATCTATTGAAGCGCTAGCTACCTTCGTGTTTGAAAGGTTTCGGAGAAAGTCGTTGGCTACTTCCAGGATCGCGTTCTCATTTTTCAGCTGGTCTTTCATGGCCACCGCTGGATACTCGTGCTGAATTTGCGTAGAGCTTGAGCATAGACATGGTAGTGGGGTGGCATTGGAGACGGAGTCTTGGCGTAGACTGAGCTTCGACTTAGTCTCATCCTGGAAGCAAATTGGAAGCTGTTCTGTATTGGCCTCGTCCTGGAACCAAATTGAAAGCTGTTCTGTATTGGCCTCATCCTGGAAGCAAATCGGGGGATGTCTTGTACTGGGCTTATCCTCGAAGCAAATCGGATAATGTTCTGCGATGCCTTCGTCCTGAATACCATCCTTGGTAGTCAGATGTCTGAGTAATGAAGAGGATCTCTCAAGACAGCTACAGCTTATCTGTCGAACCTGCTCAGGAACATGAATTTGCCGCCTGCAGAGCCTCAGTCAATTGAACAGAGCAAAGATTGACAGGTGGATGCACTAACCAAGAATGTTGGCTTCTGAAATTCCAAGAATGATGACTCGTGTAGTGGCGGTATAATTCCTCTGCCGATGTAGAGAGGAGAAGCATAAAGTCATCCTCTTCTATCTCGTAGCAGCATTTTGAGTAGGATGCATCGACACAATAAAAGATCTGGTCCTGATAGATTGGTATGCGAAATGGAACAACCATAAGTTCCACCGTTAGGGCATGTGTGGCATCAAAGGGTATTGATGCGTAGATATGGACAGCATCAGCCAACAGATCGGGAGTGTGGTAAGAGTTTTCTTTATCAACAGCAGATTGAGGCAAAAAAGAGACGCTTCGAATGGACTTTCTTAGTAAAACATTAGCCATTTCATCTCGTAAATAGTTGATTTGTTTCGACGACTATGTGTATATAAGACATGTCATTGACCCTTATAGACTAAAACTTTTTCATTGATTGTAATTTCGCTTCGGATCTTTGCGGACGTAAGAAACTAGTTTATGCCTAGATGTTAGCCACTAAAGTTGTACAGGGTCTCTAAACTCTACACTACCCTACCCTGAACGGGTCGTTAGCGTGCAAGAGCTATTCAAGGGTTTTCA
>Ga0265780_10002624_pt1 | contig 24209 bp, 14 predicted proteins | sample P1T30metagenome_FD_192432 | JGI IMG/M metagenome (GOLD analysis project Ga0265780, IMG submission 192432) | Plant litter microbial communities from East Loma Ridge, Irvine, California - P1 T30 | ecosystem: Environmental > Terrestrial > Plant litter > Unclassified | place: USA: California... | reverse complement strand
TTCTTACGGCTTGTCTTGACAGTGTCAACCCAGCCTGTAGATAAGTGGTCAGCGAACTGAGGTTATCCCCCATTTACGGGATTCAGGCTTCATCCTTCACCCGCTGGATAGAGACGAACCTGGACTGCATTGTCGTTAGCATTTGACATCGTGTGGTTTTGCGCATAGCGCAAAGGTCAAACTTACATGGGAAGCTTTCCCTGACGCTTCAAGAAGGCGGCATAGGCGGCCACGAACTTGTGGGACTCGATGTCCTTGACGGAAACTCCGGGCATGATTGCGGTGTTGGTTTGGAATTGGGAGGTGGAGAGAGGCGGTTCCGTGGGCTTGTCGTTGAATGCTGCGGCGTTCGAAGATATCGCGAGAGCCAAATTCAGCGACCCACGGTGGCTCGCTTAGGAACAATGGTCGGGCCGGCGCTAGTGGGGGCGCTAGGTGGGGGCGTGAACCATCACTCTTTGAGACTGCGAACATTGACACGCGACCATCGTCATTGCACAGGCGCGCATTGAGCATGACTTCGTAACTTCTTGTTATATGTGGTCTTGAACTATCTATGTCGCCACTTTTGATTGCCTGTGCTCTTCTTACATGCCTCATAGATCACTCACGACCCTGCACAGTCGGTAGTGCCATACAGTTTCATCCGATGCTGGCAATGACTAGTCAATGCTTCTGGCTGTCCGCATCTCGATTGATGCTTAGTATCCAACTTGATACATAGGCCGTCATGCTCTTTGGACTAACCGACCTAAATAATATTGGCAATATCCCACATTTGTGCGCGGAAACAAAACGAACATGTATCTTGCATGGAGGAATTCAACTACCTGAGCACCCTTCTTCGACCACTATTAACTAATGCTCATGGAAAATTTGTTTCAGGTTGCGCACGCTGTTCTCAGCTTTACCGAGGCGTCGGGTGCATGTGGGAATTAACTGAAGAATATTGAGTTCATATGTATGCTATTGCAACTTTTGTTCGAGTATTACTTGTGATACATCCCGTCTACCACTTGCTGATATCAACAACAGTAACAGTAACGGAGTTGTTGCTAGCAGGAGGCAGCTCTCCGCCACCCATAATCAACAACTTAGACTGGTCCTTGAGGACGCGAAGATGCCTAGTGTAAGAGGTTGCTTCAGGAGTAGCAACCTTGACCCAAGGGCCCTCTCCAAGACCCTTGTTAATGAACACCTCCGAGTTGCTGTGCGCGCTGGCTATGATGGTTCCGTTCTTGCCGCCAGCAGAGCTCCAGACAACGTATGGAGAACCAGTGGGGATGGTACCATCAGTCGACTTAAGGCTGATACCGGTGGCCTCGCCGAACTTCTCGGGGTCGGATACGATCTTGTAGTAGACGGGGAACTGGTATGAGGTGGTGATGGCAGGTCCGCCGCCGTACTCGTAGGTCATGATGTACTTTCCGTTGGGGAGCTTGGCGACTGTGGGCATACCAGGACGGTCGGTGTAGGTGGGGTAGGTGACGTCGTCAATGACTGCGCCCCAGGTCTTGAGGTCGGTGGTGGTCTGGTGAACCATCTTCTGGCCGTAGGTGGCGTTCTCGCGCTGGTCGGAGTAGTAGCAGATGAGAGTCTTCTTGTTCATCATCAGGAAAGGCTCCCAGACGGGAGTAAGGCCGTTGTTGGGACGAGCCTCTCCACCCTTAGCGATGGAGGAGACAAACTCCCAGGTCTTGCCGCTGTCCTTGGAGGCGTAGAGAACAATGTCGGTGGTCGAGAGATCGGTGGGGATAGAGGATCCAGAGATGAGGACGGTGCCGGCCTTGTAGCCACCAATCGCCTCAGGAAGTACGTAGAGGAATGGCTGGTAGCGCAGACCGAGGCCGTTCTTTGTGTCTTGCACACGCGAGAACTCCTTCCACGACTTTCCGCCGTCGGTTGACTTGAAGATGGGGAAGTAGACCTTTGGTGGCTCGGGCGAGTAGTTCTCCCAGGTTGCGAGGAGCGAACCGTCAGCGAGCTGGGCACTGCGCGCATAAAGGACACCGGGGTCGGTCCAGTTGGCGTCCCTGGGTGGTGAGAAGATCACATTGCGCGAAAAGGTAGGCTGCTCTGCCTTCTTAGGGTGCGCAGAAACGCTCGTAGCGACGCTGATGAGCGACAGGAAGAGGGTAGAGAGACGCATCTTGAAGGCTTGAGAGATGTGCAAGATGAAGCCAAAATCGCAACCGGCATCAACAAAGTATATAAACAAATGCCAATGCAACTCTACCGGCCAGTCAACCGGGATCTACCATACTACCATGTGATCGATACTCTGTTCCCGGTCGGTGGTGCGAGGTAGTTCTCGGAGTCTGCCCGTTTAACGTCATGTCGCCCTGCCACACATGGCAAGCATCCTTGCTCTCCGCAAAAAACACGTCGTTCAATGGCGGGAATCTGGAGACCGCTGTCCGGAGTAATTGTGGGGAACAAGGATCTTCGTGTCTTGCGGGGAAAGCGGTAGTTTATACACCGAGCAAGCCTTAGCTAACTTAGCTAATGCCTAGTCATCGAATGTGCCGAGGCGCGGAGGAAGAACTCTGAACAGATTGGTCCGGAAGAATGATGAGAGCATGTGACGAGAGTCTCTCCGGAGCATCATGGCCAAGATCTTGGAAATCGGAGGTATGCCGCAGTTGTGTTGTGGTGGTGTATGTATATGTCGGAGTTGGGGGCTGGAAGTGGGAGATGGGTGTGGCATGACGCACGGCATTGGCAGCGGGAAGGCGCGTCCACGGGTGCCATGGAACGCGACAGCTCGCTACCTCGAGCCACGAAGTCTATCTCAACATCATCGATGCGGACTGCGCATTCCATTCAGCGATCATGCGATGCGCATCTCGTCTGGTACACGAATGGACAGGTTTGTTGAGTTCCGGCGGCGTGTCAGAGCGTGACGCGTAGGAGGTCTGCCCAGAAACATGACACCGGCGACGCGTCTGGTGGCGAGAAGCAGGTACTACAATGTATCGAGGCTGCGCAATCGTACGTCCACGCTTTCAGCGGGTAAGGCAGAGTTAAGAAGGCATATCGAGATGAGGCAACCCACGCATGTGATGCTGGCTGCGTTCGGCTGATGAAGTTCGCCAATCAGCGGGCCGGCACGACAGCCTCGTTGATCGCTGTGCAGCAGTGGTGGCAGTGCAGGAACGACCGCAGCAGTCCTCTCCGGTTCGTCGAAACTACAGCTGACTGCAGCCTGGACCGGTCAAAACCAGCAAGATGTCGCCCCTCTCTGCGTCCCTCAGGCGGTTGTTCCTGCATCGCGGCGTGAACACTATGCGAACATGGTAAGTCTCTATGGCCCTCAGGCTTCGGGCAGGGCAACCCTTTGTCATCGCAAGGCTAAAGTGGGCATCTGACGGTTTTGGTGGCTGACCTTCGCATCGCGATAGGCTTCTTCAATCGCTTCTCCTGTGCCTTTGCGCTTCAATCAACAACACCCGATGAGCAATGATCCAAAGACGTCTGATGTGGGGCGCGAAACGCCTCTTCCACAATACGAAAAGACGCAATCGGTGCCGTTCACTCTGAATCTTCAGGAAGATACACGCAATCCTGGTCAATTCCAGCTCGTCTTCAACCTGGGCCCGAAACAACAATCGTCGATCGGTGTGCCTCTGAGTTGTGCACCTAATGTTGCCGCGTCTACGACTCTACGAGATGGCTTGAAGTCTAGTGTCGAGAGCTCAGTTCCTCAAAAGACGAGTCCGCCAAGCACTCCTCTCCACGACAGGCAAGGCTGGGCCGATCTAGACAATGTACCTACCGAATTTCTTAAAAGGGTCGTGCCAGACTGGAATGTGTCGTTTTCTCGTAGCGACTCAACAGCCTCTACTCAATCCAAACGACTTACGGACATCAAAGCTAGAATCAAGAAGAAAGGAAAGGGCTACGTCGTGCGCTTGCTGAAAGGGTCGACAGACTCGAACGAGATTGCAGAAATAGATCTGGGCCAGCATATCGCTGCGAATCAGACATTTGAGACTCCAGAGCTCGACTCAGCGACTCTGCCTGCGGAGTTGTATTCGCCACCTACGACTATTGCATCAATCTCCGATAGTCTTCTGGATCGCAATGATATCTTCGAGATCGGTACTTCCAACACATCAGGCGTTCAACGACCACCACCGTCTGCGGTTCCACAAAGGAGTCATCTGCCGCATCATAGTCTAGCCAGGACTTCGATCGCGGAGGACGGGTTCAGTGATGCCGAGACTCTGATACCAGACATTCGCTCGATACACGACCGTATGGATGAGGATCAGACTGATGTAGAACCGTCATCTCATGCCCCATCGCTGTTTCCCACCCGCTCGGCTTCGGTCTCAAGTATCGTCAAAACGCCAACACGCGGCCTGTCAGTCGTTGGACCTGTAAGGAAGCGTGTCGAGAAGAAGACACGTCCTCGGGTGAAGAGTCGTGCGACGAACCTGGATCTCAAGCGATCAGATGCTCACAAATCCGTCAAGCGTCGCGTAGTATCGACAAATCATGCATTCGATAGTCAAGTTGTAGAAAATCTCGTGAACTCGACTACTTTGCGCCAACGCATCCGTCCGGTATCTCGAAAGTCGAGTGGAATTGATCTAGCGACCGATGAGTATGCCACTTGGTCGCAACCGATGCGGCCTGCGAGCGCAGTCAAGCCACGACATCTACGACACGTATCAGCAGACGACCTAAATGTCCCTGCCAGACCCAAACATGGTTTACGGTTGGACACCGACCTACCTCAGACCAAGTCAGCTCATGTATCGCCAGTGACGCGCCGCAAGAGATCACCTAGAATACGGAAGCACACATCATCCTCTTCTTCGTCAATAGATACCGAGGACGCCAATGCACTGCTATCACCCCAGTCGGCAGGAGTGGGTGGCGCAGATGAGCTCCGTGAAGCGCTGAGAAGAGCGTTAGATCATATCGATTCGAAAAACGACAATCTTGTCGAGGATTTCGAAAGGCCTGCAGTGCCCACCATCGTTGAGCCGCCGATCGACGATCATGTTGGCGAGATACCGCTGCCTCCGGAAGCAGAAATACGGATTGCCTCTCCTCATGGTCGAAACACAACATTCAGGTACTGGGGTCTTGCATTGAGTGCGTTGTCAGACAAAGCCTATGAAGGTTTTCGATTGCTTCGTGATACATTCGGTACTGAACCACCCGTGCCGCAGGGGCATGTGCGGGTGCGATGGACTTGCGTCAGTAGTTCAGCATACTCTTTCTCTGGACCATGCTAACAAGATGTAGTCATGCGGTGAGCCATTGTATGACGACTTCATCGAACAGCGACCCAATGCTGCCCGCCTTCTTGAAGCTTATCTCAATCGCCCAAGAGCTCATACACCAAATAGCCCTACCAGCCAAAGCAGCACCGCGTCATCGATGGCCTCCATCTTTGACTCGTCGAGCAGAGCGTCCACATTGACCACGCCGTCGTCGACATACGGCGGGCCTAACTCTTGGACTAGAGCCAGCGACCCTTCCAAGTATAGCCCGTCGCGTACCGTCGCCAGCAACCCCTTCAGTGTCCGTATGCCGTCCTTCGTCCAAGAATCCTGGCTCCTGACCTGTGCGAACGAAGGCCGCCTGACACCAAAGATCGTCCATCTCGATGTCAACGAAGGGCGCGTGAGAAGCGACAAAGATCTAGCGCTCGCGCTGCGAGAGCACTATGACCAGCTCAATCGGCGGTGGTTCAACTGGGCTCGTCTTCGCGGGCTAACGACCATCGAGTTTGTTCAATTCGAAGTCCATCGCAATCGCTTCGCTGATATTCGAGCGACGCCGTCTATGCCGCCCAAGTCCGCTGCTTCTTCAGCTTCGACCAGCGAGCCAGAGAAGTCTGCAGCGCCGTCTCAGCATCCGTACACCTTCGAGCCCAACGACCTCCTGCCGCCTGTTGGTAGCACGTATCTCCTCCATTTATTCAAACACCCACAGGACTATGAGGGCGAGCTGATTACGTATCTTCGCAGTCCAAAGCGGAGGCAGCGGTTGGAGTTCGGTATGGGCTGGGGCGTTCATCTCGTGGAGGGGTTCCTTGCGCAGCGCGTGTGGGCAGTGACGATGGGTGTTTGCGGCTTGGGTAGTGCGGTGTTCGCGATCCTGTGGACGGTCAGGAAGGGCGACGTACAGGGTGCCTTTGGGGTTGCGCAGTGGGTGTTGGGTATTGCTGTTTTGCTGGTTGGCGGTCTGCAGGCGTGGTTGGAGTAGCCGCTTACGTATACTTTTCAATCAACGCGTGCCATACCACAACAAGCTTTACAGGATACAAAGAGGACACAACCAGCGCAACAACAAGGTACAAAGGGCCGTAGGGTCTACATTGAGGTCGTGGGTTGTAGATACTCAACCCCTATCGCTGTTGTATTCCTAAAACGAGAAAGTTACCCAGACCTTGACCAAAAAGAGAGCCAATGTAGACATGAACAGGAACGTCTACAGAGGCAAAAAGAAATGATAGCTTCTCAAGGGATCGAACCTTGATCTACACAAGTGGGGCGCGTCACGATGGCATTCCAAGCAGGTCCGAAGTTACCTTCAATACACATACTATACAAATGACCTTGACGGAGAACCTGTCGGTCTGTGTCGTCATACCATTAGACCAAGAATCCTGGTGTGTTTTGATGGAGGAAGAACCGGCTCCATAATACATAAAGAATTATCAGAGTTGTGTGGAAACTGAAGACAACGTCGGCAAAAAAAAAGCACTGTCCTTTACCCCAAACAAGCCGGCAACGAAAATCACAATCGGAGCGGCACACCCACGCAAACGCTCTTGCCCTCCACCTTACCTTACGTACGTACTTAAATCTAGCAAAAAAAGATGATATACTTGGTCTCTGCTAGAGTCGAACTAGCGTTTATCACATACACACTGTGGAATCACGCCTATCGACAGCCCCACGGCCCGACAGAGGTGCCAGAATCAACTGACACCCGCATGAAACCACAGGAGATTGTAAGTGATCGTCTTACCACTGGACTAAGAGACCTGAGTTGGGTTGTTTCGATAGAAGAAGGAGAGTTTACGCGGTATATGTGGGATGGTGAGGGTGACATCACCTCCCAGCTGACGCGAGAGCAGTACCATGAGTGATCGAGGAAGTACTTGAGTGGTTCTGCAGTTACGGTAGATTTGTGATGAGGGTGCCTGGAGGTACACGCGGAGCTGTCATGCTGGCTGCTCAGCGCAGTGTTTTGGTGTTCTGAGACTGCTTTGAGATATGCGTGACATCATCACCTCGGGAACAACGAGATAATGGCGCCCCCAAGAGATCGTTGAAGGGCGCTACATCAACAGATGATTCAGAACAACCTAGCCTGACGTCCGTATGAAGTTCTGCTGAGGGAAATTGGCATGTGGAAGGTGGAGGCAAAGCAGTCCTCACAGCAATTAAAACATGAAAGAACGAGTGGAAAGACGCCAAACAGCTTCAGACAGAGTGACAGTATGAGATGGATTGAGAGACACGCACTGTGGTAGGCAAGACGGCAGGACAGATCCGTCACACCAACCTGCTGTGGATGTTCACCACGAGCTACGTTTGAGACATAGAGAAGAAGAAACAGCCTCAGGCCCACACCATATACATCGACAGCCTAAAAGGCAGAACGGTTAAAGACAGAGGTTGAAAGATGTTAAAGTCGACGGCGCCGCGCCTGACATGCAGTTGCACCGCCAGCCGTCCAAGAAGCGCCGCCCCCGAATACCCGACTTGATTAATATCGACGACGATGTCGTCAAACACGCCTGCCTCGATCTAGGCGCATCTCCGCTCACTACCATTGGGGGCAATATTGGCCGTTTCACGTCTGAAACCAGGCTGCACACGCGAAGTCCGGTGGTGGGCCCCAAGGATCGGTTACGCTGTCAGGGGTGCATAACGGTTGCGCGCGCGACGTTGACGAGTCGACAACATCGGTGTGGATATTGTGCAGGATCGAAGGAAGCTTGGTGTTGCATGCGACAAATTTGGTCGGTAGGAGTGTCTTGGAGTTTGGATGACATGATGAGGTCACGGCAGCTGGGTTCGGCAACCGGACCGTCTTACTGACGTACCTTTCAAGCCCGCCATGGAGGGCATGAACATCAACCCTACCGTTCATCAACACTACATCTACCAACCCAGCACGATCGGATCTAGACATCTGACAGGCGCCACAAAATGCGGCGCTCTCGGCACCTCGTTTGACAGAAACAACTAAGCTCTTGGCGGCGTCTACTATGCAAGGGCGGATCCAGGAACACGCGGGATGCACGTTTCGCGCGGCCCCGCTGCACGTTGTCGCTCGAACCCGAAACCACAACAACGCCGACCGGAACGATTCATGACGACGAATACGCTGCGTACGATGCATACCGGAGACCGAGAACTGGATTGTGGCAGGGCGCAGTGATTCTGGAACTGGTCCGTAGCCGTGGGATGGCTCTTGGCTGCAGGCAGGAAACGGCCTGCGCATCCTGACAATGTCGCTTGTCTCTCCGCAACAGGAAACATGGCGATTCAAACAACGCGGGATGCATATTCCTGCGCGCCCAGCATGAACCCACCATTCTGGGCTCTCATTTTGCGAGTCGCCCAGGATGTGGGTCAATGGATGCCGAGCATTTGAAGGAGCAGAGACTGAACTGAATAAATAGGGCACCTGGTACCTCACTCCAAGCACCATCGCTACAGCTTCAATCTTCGGTTCTATACCAGTCCCTTCTTTTCAACCCACATTCGTTCATCAAGTCCTTCACTGTGTGAAGCCGGCAGACACTCTTTCAACAACTTGCGAACTTTCGTCTCTATCGAACCTACCAACTCCATTCTTTCGAAGAACTCCATCTACATCAGTCAACATGTACAAGACCGTTACCTCCCTCAGCGCCATCGCGGCTCTCGCTGCCACCACCACTGCCCACGGCATTGTCAACGGCGTCACCATCGACGGTGTCTTCCAGCAGGGCTTCAGCCTCGACTACTACTACGCCAAGCAGAACGGCGGTCAGGTGCCAGAGCACATTGGCTGGTACGCCGAGAACCTCGACAACGGCTTCGTCGAGCCCAACTCCTTCGGTGATGCCGACATCATCTGCCACAAGGCCGCCAGCCCCGAGGGCAGCTCCGACAGCATGGCCAAGGTCGCCGCTGGAGGTACCGTTGAGTTCCACTGGAGCACCTGGCCCGAGAGCCACGTCGGCCCTGTCATCACCTACGTCGCTCCCTACACTGGCGACGTTACCGCCGTCAAGAAGGAGGAGCTCAAGTGGACCAAGATCGACGGTGTTGGCTACGAGAACGGCGAGTGGGCTGCCGTCAAGATGATTGGCCAGAACAACACCTGGCCCGTCACTGTCCCCGAGAGCCTTGCCGCTGGCAAGTACGTCTTCCGCCACGAGATCATCGCCCTCCACGGCGGTGGTGACGCCAACGGCGCCCAGAACTACCCTCAATGTAAGCATACCCCGCCAGTCACATGAAGAACCAATCACTAATTGAATTTCCAGGCTTGAACATCGAGGTCACTGGCTCTGGAACCGAGACCCCAGAGGGTGTTATCGGCACTGAGCTCTACACTGCCACCGACCCCGGTATCCTCTTCAGCCCCTACGGCGCCAACATCGACTACACCGTCCCCGGCCCTCCTCTCTTCGGCTCCGGCGGCTCTGGCTCTGCTCCCAGCAACGGCACCACCCCCACCAAGCCTAGCACTCCTTCCACTGCTCCCAGCGCCAGCAGCAGCCCCTCTGCACCCGCCGCCAGCCCTTCCACCCCCGCTGCTTCCGCCAGCCCCATCGCTACCCCCGAGGCCGAGCCTTCTACTGCTCCTTCCGCCACTCCCTCCGCTGCTCCTTCCACCGGCGGTGACGCCCTTCCCGAGAGCTTCACCATCGACACCTTCATCACCTGGTTGGAGGGCAAGGCCAGCGGCTCTGCCTCCAAGGCTCGCCGCCACGCTCGCTCTTTCTTGTAAGCGTTGGGCAAACACGCTGGGGATGATATGATTTGATGGATACCCTTCTTCTGAGAGAGATAACCTTTTGATGGTTCGTTCGTTGGATACGACGACTGTTTCGCTTCTTTTGTGTATATACACCCGTTTCTTGTAGCATAGCGCTTTGGTTATTTAACCAATGTTTACACTTCTATTGATCTACTTGAGTGCGCGTGATGTCGATTGACCTTGTGCTTGCCTGTGATATCTGATAGACTCTGTAGTATCCCGAATGAGCCTTGCCCAATTTCTCCAAGCGCACGCGAGCATGGGAGTCAAGCAGGTCCAGCGTCCCAGTGTATGCACCCAGCAACTCCTGCATCCCTGCCCGCATGCTGGTATATTCCTTGTCTGCCGATCTTGCGCACTTCAACGGAAACCTTTGAGTCGTTCAAACGATGGGTGTCTCGCGCGGTTTTAAGAACGGTTGGCAGCGTATACATCGGGAACGTGTTCGTCTCACTTCGAAATGGCAGAGCGGATTGCGGCGATGATGGGGGAGAGTATGCTCGTAGCACAGTACCCTGGTAGTCAAAAGTCAGCGTGTAAAGGCATGGAGCGCGTGGACGGACGTACGTAGCGTGCTTGGTGATAGCCTGGATGGTCGAGACGTCTTGCACTGCGGTGAAGTCGACGTCTAGCTTCTTATTGATCAGTGAGTGGCCACGCGTAAGGGCCACGATAGCTCCTCGGTTGTTGTCGCGGCGGTTGTCGTGCTCGTTCTCCAAAGGGAAGTCACAGTTGTCCTGCCGTCCTTCATTCGACTGCGCTGGTCGCGTTGGATATCCAGCCAGAAGAGGCTGAGTATAACGAACTGCAGGCGCAGAAGCTGACTGGACAATACCTGGTTCAAAATGTGCGTGTCGCGGGGTTTGATGGAAGCGGGTAGAGTGCTGGGAGTCGCAACATAGGCGCAAAATGAGCAGCATATCGACTATGATATCGCACTGCCTGAGCGTAGTAACATGCTGGTACAGATAAACAAAGGAAGACTCATAGGGAGAATGACATGGAGAATAGCACAGTCTTATCGATAAGGAGCCAGAGCTGCGAAGACATATATCATGAGCATGGCATAGCACTGAAGATAAAGCAAAGGTCAAATCAAGTCAAGTCATATATAAGCGAAGTCAAAGCACACTGAAGTCACAACAACAACAAATTCGAAAGTCACAGTCACAAAAGCCTTCCTCAAGGCAGTGCATAAAGCACTGCACTCAATGAGAGCCCACACTCTACCCCATCGCTGCGAAATGCGAAGAGGATTCGGTCTTAGCTCTTGCGAGCTAAGGTGAGGATCGCCGTATGCGAGGCGGAGGAAGCCTTACCGAGTCTGTGAGAAGTTAGCAGGTTTTCTTGGGAAAGTGTAGAAAGAGAAAGCAAAAGTAGATCTGTGGCCGAATTAGCGAGTTTTCTTGGGAAAGTGCAGAAAGAAGAAAGCAAAAGCAGAAAGCAGAAAGCAACTATCTAAAGAGGCCCGGCGGGAGAAGGTGAGTTGGTGGTTTGGGCAGGGGGATCGGCTGTTTATATAGTGCGAGGGAGAGCCGCTAAGAGCCTGAAAGCACGGAGCTTCTTAGTCATGCTGTTGGGGGTCGTGCCTAGGTGCTGTCGGGGGAACACCGGGAGATTAAAGTCGTGGTGAGGGTGACTTATGCAAAGGGAAGGAGCGGGGGAGTGATGTGGTTGGCTGGGAGCGGACGGGGAAGGTACGTGTTGACGGGTTAGTGCGGCAGCAGTTTTGATATGACGTACGAGCAGAGATATGGCAGGCTACGAATTGCATTGATGATGATATTGATTGAAAAGACGGCATGTTATACTACGAGATCCTCGCCACGTGATTCTGGCCTACATGTTATGCCCTAGAACTGACGGTTCTTACGCTCCGCAGCACCTCCTTCAGGCGGCGCCAGGCGCTCCAAGTGTCTCCAAGCCAGCAGCTCTACCCACTTCTTGATGATCAGCTCCCAGTTTTCCTTGAGCTCGTTGAAGGGCTTGTAGTTATTCAGTGCAGTAGCCAGCACCGCGCCCTCATGTTCCAAATCAATGCCGTGGCGAGTGAGTTCGTTCCCATAGTTCAACTGCGCGTACTCGTGAAGCAGTCTATCAAGAAGGGTATTGAGGTCTTCTTCAAGCTCATACGGGGTAGTCATTAGCTTGAAAGTGCCTTTAATTTGAGCGAGGAGTCCGCAGACGAAGGGGTTGCAGGCGAAGCTGGCCACGAGCGAGTTTGCGATACCCGCAGTGTAATGTCCAGCGACGCCGCCGAGGGCTACGGGGTCCAGGAGCTGGTCCTCGAACATAGTGTAGACGTGTTGTAAAATGACCTCAGCCTCCTCGCCTACGAACGCGATCAGGTTGTTCATGACCTCCGGCTGCTCGCGAATCTTGTCGATGCGCTCCCGGTCGTAAAACTCGTTGTCAAGATGGAGATTCTGCGCGAGGGGTGTAGGCTGCTCGAAGCCGACAATACGGCGGCATGACGGGTGTGGGCATCGTACGAATTGGTCGTTGACGGCGTGGAAGGTCTTGGTGAGGCAGTCGCGGCAGTGGAAGTCGTCGCTCTCGTGGCAAGGCAAGTCGTAAAGTGGGACGGTAGTCGACTTGCAGGATGCGCAGTTGTCGCCTGTGATACCCATGAGATGGGGGGCTTCGATGGAGGGAGTGGCCATTGTGTTGCGGGTTCGATGTATTGGGCTCGGGGTGTTGCGTTTGCGTCAAGATTGCAATGTTGGGTAAGTTCGGACTGGAGTGGATTCTGAACCATCACAGGGAGAAAATAGACATAATTATATAGATCCGCTTACATTGCTTCGACCCAATGTCGAGCTCGGCGTTGACAATGCCACAATGGATGTGACGGCAATTATGCAACCTTCACGGCGTCTTTGTTGACTAAGAACGAAGCCCAGCTTACGACGAGACAGCGTTAGGGCAAAATTGTGTAGGGGGACATTGTGCGGAAAATGACAAGAAGAAGCAACGACGTCGCGGCGCACAGAGGCTCTGATAGGGCTGCTGACTGTTCTCGTCATTTGATATTGGAGACGGCAACATGAGATCCGCAGGTGCGAAAGCCGAGGAAATCTAGAATCGGAAGAAGTCGATAGACAAGAATCATTGACGAAGAAGACAATGCGTTGTGTGGAGAGATGAGTTGAGGACATGAGCCAGATGACATGGCAGAAATTGCGCGAGGATACAGAAAGTCTTTCCTAGACCGTAGAAGCAAATCGCCATTATTGCCATAGTTTGCGAAAGCATTACAGACATAAAACTTCAAGTGGAATGCATGGCGGACGATGGCCGGATGACGCTGTGCGCGACGTGCGGAGAGCGATCACGTGGTCGATGAACAGTCTGCTGCATAGAATCAAGCTCCACAAAATCCAACTGCGTGATTAGAGATTCCTACCAAAACACGCGCTCCTTTCGAAGAGATGTGCGATGCGGATGAAGGTCTGATGTTGACAACAAATTTCGCGGCTCCTCAGACCCCTGACATGGCAGCCGCGCTAAGATAGGACGAGATAAGTGCGTGACGCCATCGACCTCGGTGTCCGGCATAGCTCCGCGCAGCTGTCTCTTATCTCAACTTCCATCTTGCATGCCTCTGGCCAGGTGTGAAAGAATCCTCTTGTTTGTACATGCAGCTCCCGGCGAGCAATGAGAAGCCAGCGACAATGGCCGACGAAAGCACCCCGCTGATTCAGCGCGTCGATGTCCGACCCCATCGCGACCGATACCCACACCATCGCCTTCGATTTGTATGCACGACTTTGCTGAGCGCGACGATAATCGCCGGAGGACTTGCTGCCGTCTTCCTTTTCGCCTTTGCGCCACCCACTCAAGACGAAGTAGCCCCTGCATCACGATTCTCGGCATCTTCCTTATCGACCTCACAAATACCCGACGGATGGGCGCGAAAGACGGCTCTGGACTTCGAAGGTCTCAAGGCGGCGCTCTTGGAAACACCCAGTGCCGAAAAGGCAGAAGAATGGAGCAGGTACTACACCAGCGGACCGCATCTCGCCGGAAAGAACCTCAGCCAGGCTCTATGGACCAGAGAAAGATGGCAGGAATGGGGAGTCGAAAGCACCATTGTCGACTACGACGTCTACATCAACTACCCCAAGGGCCACCGATTGGCACTCATGGAGAAGATTGGCGACAAGGAAGACGCGGCTGAGAGCACGACAAAGCAAGAGTGGAAGGTCAAATACGAAGCGCGGCTGGAGGAAGACGTCTTGGACGAGGACAAGTCAAGCCAGCTCGCAGATCGCGTGCCAACCTTCCACGGGTACAGCGCCTCTGGCAACGTGACGGCGCCTTACGTATTCGTCAACTACGGAACGTACAGAGACTTTGAGGAGCTACAGGCGGCCAACGTCAGTTTGGAAGGCAAGATCGCATTGGCCAAGTACGGAGGCGTCTTCCGCGGTCTCAAGGTCAAGCGCGCGCAAGAGCTGGGCATGGTTGGTGTTGCCATGTACACCGACCCTGGCGATGATGGAGAGGTCACCGAAAAGAACGGCGTTGCGACATATCCCGACGGACCGGCCAGAGAACCCAGCAGCGTCCAGCGAGGAAGCGTTCAGTTCTTGAGTGAGCTGTGACCCATCATTCTGTCGTGCCATGCTAACATTCTACAGGCTTCGCGCCAGGTGACCCTACCACTCCAGGCTATCCCTCGAAACCTGGCTGCCCTCGCCAGCCCGTCGACCACGCGATGCCACACATCCCATCTCTTCCCATCTCCTACCTCGACGCGCTTCCCCTCCTCAAAGCACTCAACGGCCACGGTCCGAAAGCCTCATCCTTCAACGAGCACTGGCACGGCGGCGGTTTGGACTACAAGGGCGTAGAATACAACATTGGGCCTTCGCCAGACAATCTCGTGCTGAACCTGGTCAACGAGCAGGACTACGTTACGACGCCCTTGTGGAACGTCATTGGAATCATCAACGGCACCATCCCCGATGAAGTCGTTGTTCTTGGCAACCACCGTGATGCTTGGATTGCTGGAGGCGCAGGAGACCCAAACAGCGGCAGCGCAGCGCTCAACGAGGTCATCAGAAGCTTTGGCGCTGCCATGGAGGCAGGCTGGAAGCCAATGAGGACAATAGTCTTCGCGAGCTGGGACGGAGAGGAGTACGGCTTGGTTGGCAGCACTGAGTGGGTTGAGGAATACCTGCCCTGGCTCTCTGGTTCTACAGTCGCATATCTGAATGTCGACGTTGCCACAGCAGGCCCGAACTTCAAGCTCTCAGCGGCGCCCTTGATGAGCAGTGTGGTGGAGGAAGTCGGTAAGCTTGCTGTCATACCCTGTCACTGGTCATTAGCTAACATCTACCAGCTCACATGGTCATGTCTCCGAACCAGACCGTCGCCGGCCAATCCGTTTACGATGTCTGGGACAAGCGCATTGAGACGATGGGTTCTGGCAGCGACTTCACCGCCTTCCAGGATTTCGCCGGCATTCCGTGCATCGACATGGGCTTCGGCTTTGACGCCAAGTCAGCAGTCTACCACTATCACAGCAACTACGACTCCTTCGATTGGATGAAGAAGTACGGCGACCCGACCTTCGAATACCATGCCACCATCGCCAAGATGTGGGCGCTCGTAGCAGCCAAGCTCGTCGAGACACCCATCCTCCAGCTGAATGCCACAGACTACGCGGTCGGCCTTCAGACCTACGTCGACGCCGTCAAACGAAAGGCCTTCGACGCTGGTCCCCCAAACAAAGACTCCAGCGAAGTCTTCCAACCTCTCGTTGAAGCCGTCTCCCACTTCCTCTTCGCGTCTATCCTCCACGACGCCACCGCCGCTGATCTCGCAGCGCAATACCAAAACATCGGTGACATTCCCTGGTGGCAGCCTTGGAAGAAGGTGCAACTATACCTCGCTATCCGCGGCATCAACACAAAGTACAAGTATCTAGAGAGGAAGTTCCTGTTCCCGGATGGTCTGGACGGCCGAAGCTGGTTCAAGCACGTCGTCTTCGCTCCTGGAAAGTGGACGGGCTATTCTGGTGCCACGTTCCCTGGTATCGTTGAGGCGATTGAGGAGGAGAGTGAAGAGGGGGTTGAGAGGTGGGTTGGCATTGTCAGTAGGGCTATTGGTAGTGCTGCGGACTGGTTGGAGGAGTAGGGATTGGCGTGGACATTCACTTTATACCCGTTGTAAGTTAAAATACGAGGATGCCAGGACCCTACATGCCGCTCGTCATGCTGTGATACGAAGTTTGTGATACGGCGTGAGTCATACATGTGGATAGGAGATGGGCAGCTGATAGGTGCGTAGGTAGTCTTTAGGTATACACATCACTGGCACAGAGGAGATCAAGACAGCATGATATGGCGAGGAGGAAACGTTCTATTCAATGTATTCAAATCGTATGGCCTAGGGCCCAAAGTTTCCGCCCGAGGTCATCTTGTCCCCGAAGGGCAGCCAGCCGGCAAGGGCGCAGCAGGCGAGGGCGTGAGGACGAGGGGCGCGAGGAAGGGGGGCCGGGGCTTCAGGTCTCTGTTTACATGTTAGCACTATCCTGATTGAGTGTAGTAAAATGTAGTGTCGATGAAGGCATTTCGCAAATGCAGCTTCAAATGCAACAACACCTGACTACCAAGAATAGGTGAAAGGGATAGAACTTACGTTGGAAGTTGGCCTCGAGGGCCACAGCCAGCCGGTACGCTGGGATGAACACGGCCAGCCCGCGCCGGTGCTCGCGAATCTTGCGCCGGAGCGCGATATCCTCGTCGACCGTGAAGGTCCCGCACTGATGGTGGCGGCGGCGGGCAGCTTTGAGGAAGGCGATTTCGCGGCGGCAGAGGTGGATGGCGCGGGCGTATTCCCACGAAGCAGGCATGGTGGTGGTGATGATTTGGTTGATGTCTACGTATATCCATGTTAGCTACATGTACTCTACTACTGTCATTTGAAGCTGGAATAGAAGGTTCAGAAGAATACATACTGATGTGGGTGGGTGGATGGGTTAAGGAACAGAAGTCAGCCAGAGACGCGGATTTGTACCTACCTACCGTGCTCCCCCTCCTCACCCTCACACATACGCTTTGGGAAGAGGAGCGGGGGAGCACTTTTCACCGTGAGAAGCGGGAAATTGCACGTTACGCGGCGAGGAAACAGTGATGGTGCAAGTTTTCTCTTCCTTTGGATTTTCGTCCTTGGTGCGTTCAGTGCCATTTGAGCAGGCTCACCTTCACTTTTGAGGCACATGAGAATTGAGGGAGTTGGAAAGAGTTGCAATCTTGATATCTACGCGAAAAGAACGAGAAGATACTGTAGGCTGTGGCGTACACTGCGAGTTTCATGCTGCGACCAAGTCCTTCACACAAGCCATCTACGGAATACACCCCAATTGAACCCCCTCACAAGCTTCAACTCCAGCTCCAAGTCTTCCTCGTGCTCCATCGTACGCCCAACAAACCCCCAGTAGAACCGAAATGTAAGCTGCTACTATTGATGCCAAGACCATGATGAGGCTCAAGACACCCCTTGTAGCGCTCATCTCAACTACCCATCTATGCTCTCGGTTAGTGTAAGGAGAGCACGAGGATAAAAGAGATATCTTGATCTTGCGACACGGCCTACCACCGTTCTTATGGAAGAAGTACGGTGGACTGTTAACGTGGCGCTGAGAAGTTGGGCTACGATGAGCAGCCAGGGGATCTGTTAAATGTGAGTAAAGGGTAACCTGTAATGACGAAATCGAATGGAAAGAGACTTACCTGGCAGGTTAGCTATGACAAAGTTGATATTTAGCCACTAGTTTAAACCTGACCGAGTAGGTTGAGCTCAGCCAAGTCTTACTACAAAGGGCAAGTGTCACTGACAAGACCACCATGTAACTTGCCATAGCAAGTACGGAAACAACATGGCGGAGGCTGTCGAGTGACACCAGAATTTCTTCGGCGCGTGGGTGTGCAGTAACGCCATGGGAAAGGCAGAAGCTACGTGCCCGTGCCGTGATGATGTGAAAGTGCCAGCTTGTGAGGGCTGTACCGCTACGTACGCCGAAAGGCCGCGTGGCTGATGTGTCCACGGGTGTCCTAATCCTTCTCTTTCCGCCTTGTTTGCGCGAGCCGGCGCGGCTGAGGTTGCGTTCGAAGGGGACGGTGCGGTGGAATCGGGCGCGTTGATAGGGGAAGCGCCGCCGTCGTAGACGTGGAGAGACTGCTCGACATACGTCTGATCAGCATGGTTCGAGAAATGTTCGTTTGGAAAGCATGGAGTAAAGAGGCATCAGAGTGGTGACGTAGTTTCTTCAATGAAGAGTTCAGACTATCAGATACCATTGTGGGGTCACCGCTATCTCATCATCTGCCGATTGCGAAGAGGACAGGATGTAGACGTACCGTAGTTGGATCAATCGCGACGTTCGATGTAATCAGCGTTTTGACGATGGCGTCCATTCTCTAATCGATCTCTCAGATGTCAGTGAAGTTCAGCAACGGAGAGAAGCAGAAAGAGGGGGGCATGTCTCGTCAGAAACGTAAACCAACGATTAGGACCCTCATGTTGAGAAGCAACCTTTGAACGATTCGGGAGTTGGGCGGTTAATCATCTTGCGAGAAAGTAGGGAGTGGACGCGCGCTTACGTACCTGATCTGATCGGTCAAGAAGCTGAAGTTGCTGAAGTTGTCAGCTGAGCGGACCGTGTAAACTCACTGCGATCCTGTGTAATGGTTAGCGAATGCTCATGGAGCAAAGAAAATGCGTGTGTGGAAAGGATCGGGGAACGTCAGCTGGAATGAGTACGATGTTGTCATCAACGGACTCAGACAATATCGGTGGTATCATCATGGTATCGCCGGAGGTTCGGGAGGGATTGACTTACCTTTGTGGTTTCATGTGCCATGGGAACGGGCGGCAAACAGACGACCCAGCCGCTGTCTTGGGACTTCTGTGTACAACAAAAGATCAGCGAAGTCCAGGAAATACACATGAAGGATGGTAATAAAGGGTGTTGATGGATCAAGAGATTAGCAAAACTGGATGACTGTATCGTCGTACTAGCTGCTAAGGAACTCAAGGGTTTTACGCCGAATTCCGTTGCAACGTTCCTCAAGAGCCGTGGTTCGAGAAGCTGAACCAAAGCCAGGTTTGTTTTCATGGTAGCAGTGGGTAAGGGTATTGGGTTGGCACTTACCGGTATGAGGCGCAACATTCGTGCGGACATTGCTCTTGTCGACCCAGCACTCAGGCGAAGGACGTAGGGTTGGCCGAGCTGGACCACTGCATCTCGTGTGGACGGGGAAGTGACGGGCGCCACGTCTAGATACCACGGGAAGTCAGCGGATATCGAGGAGTAGGAACGAAACATCTGGAGAAAGAAGCCGGCGCATCAAAGAAGATTAGTTCTGTCTCTTTGGACAGCTGCTGGAGAGCTCAAGGTTCTTAGGCCGAACTCCGTTGCAGCGTTCCTCGACGGATCAAAGAGAAGCGTTTTCTTTGAAACTAATCGGGTTGATATCATTGCAGGGGAGGGTGAGGGCCGTGGAGAGATGGAACTTACTGATGTGCAAACTGAAACCTGTAGTAACAGCTCGTGCTGATGCGAGTTATCGAAATAGAACACAGTGCTTGGACGAGGGCGACTTAGCTGCTGTCCGTGTGGTGACAATGAAGTATGCAGTCGAACAGGACGAATGCGGCGGTCGTCTCTCCTCTGGAGCGAGGTGCTGAAAGCGGAGAACTGCGAAGAGATGGCACATAGCAGTTAGCGAATGCTCAATAATCTTAGGTAGAGTCGAATGGGACGAGTGATGTAATGGTTCAGACTGATCTGGAATCTTCAACATATATCCCCTCCGGAGAAGCTAGAGAGGCTGCCGATAGCGACCATCACCTAGCGACCAGATTATATAGGAGGGGCAGGATTGTGGTAGCTCTCAGAGGTATAATCATAAGAGTGTGACGAGGGAGCAGTGGAGTAGAACTTACAAATCCGAATGCGCACAAGGCACTCGTGTTATCCAATGTTCGCAAGCGGAGAAAACGGTAGTCTGAGCGGTAGTGCGATGCGACAGCCTTGCGTAGCTCGAGGTCGCCTCGAGTGACCTTGCAGAGAGGGTGTGTGTGACTACTAAATGGCTGTCAGCATACGATCTTAAAAAGATTTCCGGCGCAATGCGTGGGTATGCTGTCCATCAGAGAGCTTGTTCTATCATCAACTGCGAACCAGCCACAGAGTAGCGGTTCTACATGTCTCAAAAAGTGTAGGGTCTGCCAAAGGCAGGATCATCATCGGCGGTGGGGGTGAGCAAGAAGAGGGGAGGACATACAGAGAGTGAGTACCCAAACGCAGGGAGGCAGAGTATCGATGTCAGAAGCTGCTGACTGGAGGTGACGCGCTGCTGATGTGCGTCGCGGTCGAGTGACTGTTATCGCTCCCACACGTGCGGGGCTTGACACTGCCATCTCAAAGGACGAGGAAGCTGTGGAAAAGAGTGGAAAAGGTGTTGATAATGTAAGATGGGTGGAAGAAGATGCAAAGGAGAATGAGATCATGGGGTGCGAGTGTGTTGTGGAAAAAAACGGTGAGTAGGTGGGTGAGGACAAAATTGATTGAGCTTGTTGACGTAGCGACGACAGCACTAAGGCCACGCGCGTTTGCCTGGAGGGAGATTACAAATTGCGCGTCCCCAAAAGTGAAGGGGACCAGAGGAGACGCCCTGGCGGTGCAAAATTCGACAACATCATGTGCACTGCTAGCTTGATGAAGGTGAGCCGTGAAGGACTTGAGCGCAAATTGAGATTAAGTGTTGCGTACATGGCGAGCTTAAACATGCGAGTGCGCGCAATTGCGAGGTGACTTAGAGAATTTCAGGTCGAGGGACCTCCACGTTGCTGGGCTGGACCTATTGTGACTCGACTGGAATTTGCATGCTGTATACATAAACCATATTGAAAGCTTCTAGCACAATAGCAATCGGTGTAGCCCCCTGCTGAAGGTCTGATGTCTATTGTTCGAATCTGTTGCTGTTGACGTGTTGCGCTGGCCCCAGTCCTATATCTTCTCCTCGCTGCTGGACTTGACCGAACTCCAGATCCACCAACTCCCCATACCGTAAGTTTTGAATTCCAGTTATCGTTGAGATTGTGCTATGCTGTATGAGTATCATGATAATTAAGGCTGACAATTGCGACAGATTCAACAAAACCTTACCAATAGCCTCAAAACCAATCCCACACCACTCAAACCACCACCAAATCACTATGGACGACAAATCAGCCTCCTATGCGCTGGCCCGGATGCACTGGTACTTGGGAGTCGCTGCGCGTGCGCGAGAGGAAGTTCCGGCCAACATGGGCCTGTCAAAGGTCGCGACCAACTTCGCGTACAACTACCTCCAAATCTACTTGAGGAGGATGAACGAGGAGGAGAAGGAGGAGCAAGAGAGGGAGCAGGTTGCTCGCGCTGAGGCAGAGGAGGCCAGGAACCTCCAGAACGTGAGTATTCCCATCTTTGTGTGCTTTTGGCTCGTCAATCCAAAGTTGTCACAATGCTAACTTTCTACTTCTAGTTCTGGAATCGTCTTCGTCCCGCCGCCCGCGACCGCGCCTTTCGCCGCGCTTTCCTCCGCACAAAGCTGCAAGGCCGCCGCCGTTAATTCGGCATACATGTTCTGAGGGATCTGGGTTCGGAGCATAGCGAGGGCGCTGGGGCGTTGGTGTAGATACACCACAATAAGACACGATTCTGCACTTTCTCCATCCAACTCTTGTAACATCCTGGCGTGACCTAATCCATTGATATGTTCCAGGGCTTCTGGCATAATGTGATTTGCGAGCTACTGAGTACTCTGATACTACAAACAGCCTGCCAAAAAGCCACTTGCTGACGACATGGTCGTTACTGGGGGAGCCATATGATGTGAAGCAGCAACGTAGCCCTCCTGTCTCTTCCTCAAGTCACTGGCAAGCCAGAAAACGCGATGAAAAGAAGTAAAAGGTATTCAAAAATTGAGTCTAGGACTGAACCCAAAGGCAGTCCCGGACCACAGATGGATGTAAGCTTCGGAAAAGTCCTCACTAGCTAAACACCGCGCAAGGCCGAAGCAGCGACTTGTTTGTTTCAAAAATTGGTGACGACAAAAGTAGTATTCTGGCGAAGGGAGATAGAGGCGGCAGCACTTGATGGACCCAGAAGCGCACGGACGTTGATCTGAGTGCGGCAACCTGGGCGGCTCGATACGTCACTGTAAATTTCTATGGTCAATGTCCCAGATTGATCCCGAAGATAAGCCATGACAGAGACCTTTCAGACTATAACAACCGAGCGTCAGATCACGTGAGCCCTGGGACGCCAAGCGACAGGCCAGTATATAAACCCCTCATCCCCCGTCCCTCCTGCTCTCGCACCAGCAGCTTAACACCTGCACCGCATGCATATATTCGTATATGTGAGGAGTCTAGCGCGATTGCGTCCTTGCTTCTCGCGCGCGTTAGCTGCTCACTTGGCATGTTTTTCTCCTCCAATTTTTACATCCAGCTGGTGGGTCACTGGGCTTGCTCATACTCACTGGCACAGTGTCGCCAGTATTGCACTACTTCTGGCTGACGCGACCTTTTTCATTGAGTCTTCTCGCTTGCGAGTTGCTTGAGGAAGAAGTTCTTCCTTCGATTGCATGATATCAGTCACTGACATTCTCTGATCTTTTGGCGTTAACTGCTGCTTTGTGAATGCAATAACACCAATACCCATGAGATATTAATTGGAATTGTGACAATCTGAAGTTGGCTGGGATGACGAGATGGCTTCGCGAAGCCTCGCAAGTGTCGTGTTGACAGCATTTCGTGGTGTTGTTATGTTTACATCCAACGGCGATGTTTCCAGCACCCCGCGTCAACAATTTTGAGTTCCCTGTCGACTTCGCATTACTTGGTAATTTGCGCAAGTGTTGACTCGTGCCATCTTAATCTACTGAGGCCGTTACCGCTGCTGATGTTCCACGCAGCAGCCTGCGCATCCAACTGAGCCTCCAACAGACCGGGTGAACGACTTCTCTCCGCGACCGATCGATCATCTCAGAGAGGAGGGAATTTTGTGGATTTTGCATCCATTTCTGCGACGACTTTGGGAACGGTGGGCGCGAATATGCTAGCTTTGCATCCAGATGGCCTGGCTGGTCCATAATTGCGCGACCAAGGTAGCTACTCCGATTTCATTAGGATGTAATTCGGTGTACAGCTGCGTCAGAGCATGCCAGAAGCCAGAGCTTCGAACGTATTCTATGTGCGAATGTGCCCAGTATACCAGACCCTGGGGCAGTGCGCTCGCGCCAGTCAGTCCGCGCTAAGGCCACTACCACGGTCATGGTCTTGTCTAAGGCGCCATCATGCCAGACTTGCGATAAGATCGTTACAAGTCGCATTTCAGAGATAAAAAAGCCAATATGTAGCTCATAGCGAGTTCTATTATTCACGACGTCGTTGCCACGGTTGACGCGCGGATGGTGTTGGGATTCGTCAAATGACGTAGTTTGTCTTGACAGCCTCTGACAGCGGACTTCCGCACTCATGTTACTGATAAAGCGGCGATGAATGCAATTGAACTTCTCGAGTTCGAGCCAAATTCGGAGCTGTTGAGTGCCTATGGCCTTGCACGATAACAGGTAGCACTGAACCAGCTTTTCTTAAAGAAAAGGTCTATCACACTCGCAGAAGGACCATGGCATACATGGATCAACGAGCCTGTTGGGACTGAGTGGCATTGGAGCATATAGTCTATCTGAAGGCACTCCGGCTACGCCCATCGGAGCAGGCACCGCAACCCCTATTCCGGACGATGCTGTCTTGCCATTCAACCTCCGCCACAAGACACCTTGTCTGGATGCCCACTGTAGCAGGCCATCTCCTTGCGCAACTTTGCTCAACCGTAAACCGTTATTTCCCTGAACTACACCGACCCGAGGTATGGCAACGAATGATCGCGGAGGGGACATGTTGTCGAGGTCGAGTGCGAATGGGGACGTCGACAACGCGGGAGGGCGACATAGATCCTAGAGCTCATGCAGTTATCCGACAGTATATAGCCAAGAGAATACGTGCTTACCTGTTGTTGATGTTGGGGACGCTCGACCAGTATCACGAGCTTCATTTGGTTTCGCCTCGAAAGGTTACTTATCTTTGGCGGCACTCAACGCCAGAAGCTTTGCCAAAGTCCCAACTATCCGCTTGCACAG
>Ga0265780_10002623_pt1 | contig 24220 bp, 21 predicted proteins | sample P1T30metagenome_FD_192432 | JGI IMG/M metagenome (GOLD analysis project Ga0265780, IMG submission 192432) | Plant litter microbial communities from East Loma Ridge, Irvine, California - P1 T30 | ecosystem: Environmental > Terrestrial > Plant litter > Unclassified | place: USA: California... | reverse complement strand
GGGGCGGGGTGGTGGAGGGGATGATGCGAGTACGGTGCGTAGTGGGTGATTTTCATGGCGTTTGCTACCGACTGTTCTTATTCTACTTCCCGTCTACAACAAGGCGTTTTCATTGCATCAGTATACCCTTGAGAAAGAAAATCAATCATACCCTCAGCACATCCTAATCTTCTTTTTCTGGGAATTTAACATGTGACTAAAGGAAAAGGGTATTTAACCGTACAACATCAAGCCCTCGAAACAACTACACATGAAATAGCGGATTTGACCGTTTCAGTTTCATACTTTATTCAATAGTCCCCACTATATGATAGCGGGACAACGCTCACATTGCTGCTATCAGGGCAGAGTAGTAGAAATGCAGCGCATTATGGTAGGCCTTGACGCGCAAACGAACAGCCTACTTCTCGGCTCGACGTGCCTCTCCATCTTGCTCATCTAATTTACCCTTATCATCACCCTCCATATTCGGAAGCCCCCCCAGCACTGTTCTATCAGGCTTCGTCCAGTGATCAATACGCCATCGTGCGAGCTCTGACGGCATCTACAATGGGCGCATTAGTCAAACGCCAAACTCCATGTAGTATATCTCCTTTTTGGTCATGTTCATGCCTCTTGTTGCCTCTGCTGCCTGCCCTTGCCGCCTCCCCGTCGGTCGCCGCCCTTCCCCCTGTTGTTGTTATTGTCGCCATCCTTCTTGTCGTCGCCGGCAAGAACATCACCGCCTCCCATGGTAAGCGCTGCAGTTGCAAGGCGATTTGAGAGATCAATCTGGGTGCGAATGGTGTTGGCGAGGTATGATACTACGAGAACGTCTTGGATATGTGCGTTACTGTCAAATGTTAGCGGGGCGTATAACGAAAACTACGGGGTCCAACGTACAAGTCGCGCTCAATGTCGGCGGGCTCGACCTTGGGTGCCAGGCTGAGTGCGTTCATCAAGAATTGACCCAGTGCCGATGATGGCTCTGCCTCCTCGTCCAAAACGTTGTTAACATAGTTGGATACGCGCTCGAGCATGTCCAGTACGTGTTGGATTGCGCGCTCAAGCGAGTCGAGGTCGGTCATGACCTCCTGCGACCGGTCCTCGCGGTCCTTTGCGGATGAAATGAGCTCCAGGCCCGACCTCTCTGCCTCGCCGTACTTGATCTCGTGGGGCACGGGGATGAACAAGCACGAATCGGCAGCGCGCTCAGCAGTGACACCAATGGGTGCAGAAATATATGTCTTGGACTCGATCTCCTGTCCGGGTACCGTCGAGACAGTCAGGTGAACAGCGGGGTGTGGCCATGTTCCGTCGCCTTGTTGGCTGTAAAAGTTCTGGATAAGGGCGGAGAAGGTGTTCAGGTCGCTGCTGGTCGCGTACCAGCCAACGAGGACTTCGCGGGGGTTTGCGCGGAGGTGAAGGGCCAGCATCTGCTTCTGGTAGTCCATGTCCACCTCGACCTGCTCGGCCGTCTCGGTATGGGGGACGGCATAGCAGTTGCGGATCTCGATTTCAGTGCCGTCTTCGCTGCGGGTGCCGAGCAGGGTGCCAATGACGCGTTCTTGTTCGGCGGGGCGGCGGAGTGAGTGATCGAGGATGGAGAAGACGGCCTATTCACACAGCGTGTCAGAGGGGGGGTGGCTGAGGCCTCGCACTGCAGTTGTCGCATACCTGGGGCTGGATGGCGACGTTCAGCGGGGCAGTCGATGGCTGAGCACCAAGCGGAGCTGGGCCGAGGGGGCGCGCAAGATGCAGGAAGGAATCGGTGGCGGCCATCTTAACGATAGTATCTGGGGCAAGGGGAAGTGCCGTAGTCGCGAGGCGCTTGGGGGCTGGCGAAAGATGTCGATGTGTGGTGGGGCACGATGATATTGTTCACGAAATCTGGGCAGGTGCGGTTCGCTTGCACGGACCATCAAGATTTATTTTCTGGTGGACCCAGGCCTTTCTTTGGGCGCATTCGAGTTGAGTCGAGTCGCATTGCAACACAACTCATTTCGTCAGCGCATTGTCTAGCCCATTGGTGTATTAGTATCGCAGTCGCCGTACTACGAATTCACTTCCGACGTCACATCTTGCCTCTTTGAGACTTGCGCATGTCCAGATGGCGCCAGTGAGAGGACGAGGTGGCGGTGGCTTCAGAGGAAGAGGAAGGGGTGGCATGGGAAGAGGGAGGGGCGGAGGGAGAGGGAGGGGAAGAGGCGGAAATAGAGGCGGATTTGCTGCAGCGAGGATAAGAGACGAGAATGACGATTCGTGAGTACGGATATTGCTCGCAAATGACATGGCCCATGTACTGACTGTCGCAAAGCAACATCAACATGCGCCCGCCGTCCGACTCCGAAGAGAGCGAGTCTGAGGCCTCCAACAATGCGGCCTCTGATGACGACGACGACGATGAAGAAGAAGCCCAACTTGCCTCGAACGCCTACGCCACCCTCCTACAGTCTTTCTCGACGCGCCATGTCGGCTCAGAGGAACACCGCAAGAAGAGACGGAAACTAGAGCATGAAGAACCGCCGCAAGAAGACACCTCCGACGTCGAGGGAGCATCTGTCTATGGTACGCCCGAGGGTGATGGCGTAGTTGTCGACCAGGAACAAAACGAGACAGACAACGAAGCTGCAGACAAAGAGGATGGCAAAGAGCAGGAACTTGAAAAGGCCTACGAAAAACATTTTGCGAACCCGAACGAGAACGAACTGGCGACACGGCTGAAGCGAATAGCGACCAACCAATGGTCGTCACAAAAGCTTGCTTGTGGTTCAGGGACCACCAAAGGGTTTGGAGTACTGCAAATTCCAAGTGAGGAGGTTCAGACACCAGCCCCGAAAGTGAAGAGTGTCGGCGACATTCAGCTAAAGAAACGACTAGTGGAGAATGCACAGAAGAAAGTGGGAAACTTTGATGACATTGAACAAGCCATTGCGCCTTCCATATTCGGATACCAGGACTTGCTCTTTGGGGCAAGGACAGTGCAGAATGCTGGTCGGTTCCGCGACATTACCTGTCTGCATGCGCTGAACCACATATTGATGACTCGAGATCGCGTGCTTAAGAACAATGCCAAGCTGGCAGCTGCACCCGATGATACCGATGCCGAATATCGTGACCAGGGCTTCACACGACCAAAGATCTTGTTCCTACTTGAAACTAAGCAAGCCTGTGTCCGTGTTCTGGATTCGATTACAAAGCTCCATGATTTTGAGCAGCAGGAAAACAAGAAGAGGTTCCTCGACAGCTTCTCACAGCCCGAGGACAAGTTTTCAGAAGACAGACCTGCAGACTTTCGAGAGCTGTTTGAAGGCAACGACGAGAACGAGTTCCGCATTGGCATAAAACTAACCCGCAAAACCCTGAAGCTATACTCGACTTTCTACAATTCGGACATTATATTCGCCTCCACACTAGGCCTGCGCCGAGCTATCGAGTCAGGCGACCCCAAGAAGAAAGACTACGACTTCCTCTCCTCCATCGAAATGGTCATAATGGAACAAGCCGACGCCACACTGATGCAAAACTGGGAGCACGCAGAATACGTTTTCGAGCACCTAAACCTCCAACCCAAAGAGGCCCACGGCTGTGACTTCTCCCGCGTCCGGTCCTGGTATCTAGACGGTCACGCACCTTATATCCGTCAGACGATCGTTCTCTCAGCCTTTATCACCCCCAAAATCAACACACTCTATAATAGGCATATGCGCAATGTAGCCGGTCGATTAAAATACACGGCCGACCATACCGCCGGCCTCATCGAGACCCTCTCCTACGGCATCAAGCAAACCTTCCTACGCTTCGACTCGCCCTCGCACCTCACCGACCCAGACGCACGCTTCAAATACTTTTCCTCCTCCGTCCTCCCTTCTATTACGCGCCTGCCTCGCACCGCTGATACTGGCGGCCTCGGCGTCCTCATCTTTATCCCCTCGTACCTTGACTTTGTCCGCGTGCGCAACTCGCTCGTCGACTCGGACTTTTCCTACGCCTCAATCTCCGAATACACCGACGCAACCGACGTGCGCAAGGCGCGCTCGCATTTTATGAATGGCAAACACTCGCTTCTGCTGTACACGGGGCGCGCACATCATTTCCACCGGTACAATATTCGAGGTGTGAAGCGCGTGGTGTTCTACGGGGTTCCTGAGAATCCGCGGTTTTACGACGAGGTACTCGGCTTTGTGGGCAAGACGATTGAGAGGGCGGAAATTAGTAGACACGAGGCGAGTGTTCGGGTCTGTTTTTCAAAATGGGAGAAGATGGAGTTGGAAAGAATTGTGGGAGCGAAGAGGGTGGGAAGGTTGGTTAAGGATAGGGGGGATGTATTTGATTTTGTGTGATGGATATGGTGGTATTGAAAAGAAGTTCTATACAAATGCGCGTATATTCTACTTGTACATGAATGGTTCTACAACTGTCAGTGCAAATATATGAAACCGGAATTAGACGCGAGAAGCTTAGATTACTCCCCACATATCGTTTGTTCATACCTCAGTTCTCAATCTTCGTCCTTCTCAAAAACTTCTGCAACCTCATCGAACCACTTCTCAATCACTGTCCGCCCAGTCACCTTCTCATCCTCTTCCCTCATCTTCAACCGCTCAAGCGTACCCACTACATTCTTACCAGATTTACCCGCCTCCTTCTTCTTCATCTTCCATCACTGCCCCTTCACCACCGTTGACACGTCAGGGGCATTAGCAAGACCATTACAATCCAAAGCAGAGACGTTGGGCATGAAAGTTTGGCCAAAAGATGCGGAAGAGTTGCCTTCCTTGTCTACATCGACGTCGAAAGCGATTGACATGGCAGAAATGTGGTTGAATGACGGGTTACCTGAATTTAGGGCCGTGATGTTGGAGATGATAGTTAGATCGCCGCTTGAGGAAGACGGGGTTTGGGGGGGCTATTTCCATGGCTGCAGGCTGGTGGAGGAAGAATGATGGCCAATCTGATTATAATTCACGATTGGTACTGCGATTGCTGTTGCTGTTGTGAGTGGAGAGAAGAGGAGAGACGCAAGTTCTGGAAGAGCTTCGTCACTTCAAATACATCTACGTCTACCATCTCATCGTCATTGTCGCAGCATAGTGCAGGCGCAGCAGAAGGGGAGTTGTTCACGTACCCTGTGTTAGTGAACCCACGCCGGTTGATCTTCCCATTGTTGTTCGCGTTGTTCAGTGACGCTGGAGTGGAAGACGAGTCGATCTGATCGTCTAAATCCATCGCTTCGACGATCGAGTGTGAGGGTAGTGGCTCTATGGGAATGAAGATGGGATCAGAGGTTGTAATGTGGAAGCCGGGCATGGTGCTGAATTGCTGTAAAGTAGACGGCGTTGCCTGTTTACTAATTGTACAGTACAAGGGGAACATGCCGAGTTGCTCCTGCACAGATGGTACAATTGTGCAGTTGGAGAAAAAAAATTCAGAGAGTTCAGAGAATTTAGAGTTGGAAGGTGTACGTATCCTCATGTTTTCGATCTTGTCAATCACGTTTTTCAAGTCCTGCTTGAAAGTGTAGTCAATGGAAGGCGCCATGATTCGCGGGCGATGATGATGATGATTTCTTTTCTTAGAAGAATAATCGAAATTTGTATATGACGTGAAATAGATGAGTTAGGTGAACAGTGAAAGTGAAGTGTGAGACTGTGGCTGTACGATGTCCACGGTGATGTGACAACATCATCACAAAGTTGTGTGCTCGAGGTTCATTGGGACGGAAGAGACATTATGTGACTGCTACATATTGCTCTTTTCGGACTAATGCGCGGCTATGCAGTGATTCTCGTAAGTGATGGTGCCTTCCGTATGAGTGGGCACCCAAGCTTTCTTCACCTTCACCCGGCAAGTGCGCTTGTGTCCCCGGGCACCTACTCGTTCCACTGAGATCTTCTCTTCAGCAACACGTATTTCACGCTTCAATTGCCCGCGGTCAGTCTAAAAAAATGAAACGTGCTTTCGTTGCACTTGTGTTGATAACCGGCGTGGTTCATGCCCGGGTCGCCCTTCCCTCTGAGACTTCACTCGAAAACGTCACTCGCAACCTCGGATTCAACACGTTCAACACCTCCATCGTCCATACAAATGTCGATACCTCCAAGTTCGAAAAATACGCAGAAATCGGCAGGACGCTCTCTTCAGCTTGCAAGTCAAAGGACAGCGTGGCGAGGTGGTTCTTCAAGGATTTCCCAAACTTTGCCGATACCTGTCAGAGCCCGTTCGAGGGACATGGCCGCGAGGAGTTGGAGAAATGGGGCTTCCACGACAGTGATGAGCTGAGCAAGGACATTGAGAAGGAATGCGATTTCGACAACTACCATCATATCAAAACCGCGTTTGACGAACTTGGACTAGATACAAAGGCGTCCAAGGATGGCGGGCCCAATCATTGTTTCAAGATTGATCATCGCAATGGCCCTGCAATCAAGAGAAACGAGGATGGAAGTCTCCCGCCTGAAGAAGATCAGTATTACGATGTGTGTGGTAAGACGTACAGAGTAAGTCTATGTTGCGTGTATATGAAGACCTAGAAAGTTACTGAACACATCCCAGGCCACAGGAGCTACTTATGAGTTCGCTGTCAACCCCAACGGAATGGTTGGACTGATGAACATTATGAGCATGTCGTACTGTGCCGAAAAGTTCACCTGGAAGCGGAAGCCAAAAGCCGACGAGTTGCCTCACATTGGGACACCCTCGGACATAGCATGGGCCACCTGGAATCGAGTTGGCGCGAACATTGCAGGCATCAAGTACCTCCTCGTCACCCAAGTCATAAATGCAGACTCCCGGGAGATCTTCAAAAGCGCTCTTAGGACCCTGAATCCTCCACAGAGTGAGTTCAAGCTTTGGCCAGGACATGAGTTCTCGATGGATGACAAGGCTGGCCTCGCAGTCCTGGGTATGTGATTATAGTGTCAAAGTCTCGCTTGAAATGACTGACAGTGTACAAGGTTCACCAGTTGGCCGATGGGCCGGGTATTTCCTCTTACAACATAAGAACAAGCTTGGTGGTAATAGGTTCTTCTCCAAAGTCCGAGTCTTCTTGCCACCGGGCGCTTCTATGCCGTATCTCGTCTTTTACGTGGATCCCACGCCTGCAGAACACGCTGTAGTAAAAGATGCAGTAGCGCACGCACCACGAGTCGTAGAGACTGAGCTTACCGTAGCCAAAAGGGTGGACAGCAAGGGCTCAACGCAAACCATAAACAAGAGTGATGATGGTAGAAATGTTCTGAGGGAGCACTTTGTATGGAAACTCTCTTAGATGGCGTATGAAGGAGCTTGATCTCTTTGCGAGGTGTACACTAGCGAGGTGGTAGCTCTTTGCTCCTCCTAGGTGGCCGGCCTTGACACAGAAAGGCCAGGAATCATGACACTTTACATTTCACCCCACAGCAATTCGAGAGCCACCCAATTCCTTTCTCTGGTAATACCAATACACGATGTGCAAATGCATGTGGGGAAATGTGTATGCCGATATGTCAAATGCGCGTTCAACGATGCCTTGATTAACGGGGTAAATATTATTATGGTGACTTGCCATGTACTTTGGAAATCGTGTATGACGATAAAATTGATCCTTAAATCCTACAAAGACCTAGCGACACGTCCAAAGTCACCGTGATGGTAAAGACATGTTGGGTTGATAGCGGTTGCGTGTGTGATAGCTGGCAGGGGCCCAACCAAAGAATGCGTGCTGTGGATTACCTTAACCACCATATAATGCTGTCGCATTTGTTCCTATATCAAGATGTCATTATCGAAGCTCGTGATAGTTGAAAGGCGAGTATGTTCATTCACAATGCATACAGGGGATGGCGTCGCTGTGGCGGTTGGTGGTTGTTGCGCCAACGGATGTTTAGTGGCTCACGGCAATCTTCCCGCTTACCGGCCTACACGGCGGGCCTCAACACTGTATACGCAGCTCTGGCGCCGCACCTCTACGCATTGATACGAACACAACGTCTTTTTGCTATACCTAGAATACTCAAACAGCCTGTCTTCCTCATCCTGTCAAACGTAGGCCCGACGACGCCACTGGCCACCAAACCCCGGCCGCATTCTTTACACTTTCCGCATCGCAGCTTTTCGCCCACCATTTCCCTGCATACCGCACATGCCATAGCTGCCGTTCCACAAATAGCGTTGCTGAGATGCTCGGCTTCCGCCCGCTGTCTGTGGGCAAGCGGAAACCCAAATCCTACAACCAGGCCACCAACCACGATCGTAATGTTGATGGCGGCGATTTGAACGAGAAGGGCTATGCTAGCGATGAGTATGAAGCCTACATGTCATCGGGGACATCGAGTCCCTCGTCCTCGCGTCAATCTTCTGGCGCATACGACCAGAACCCCAATAACATCGAATCGAGACCGCTTCGACCGTCGTCCAAATCCCATCGAAGAAACCCTTCTCGGCCGACGGTAAGCGCATACAGTTATAGGAATCCACGAGCATGCACAAGATACTTTGGGTTGGCTGTGGCGAGCACACTGCTTTTCTTCATGTATTTCCTCTTCAGCAGTAGTTGGGAGTCGATACGGAATGCAGAGCTTGGGCTGAACAAGCCGCCGCCGCCCCCGAACGTCTGGGAAAGCTTTCCCTTTCTGAAGCGGTACCATGGTGGCATACGGACATTGGTTAGCCGGGAAAAGAACGTGCCCGAATACCCGACCAGGCAGGATATCGACCCCGAGCTTCCAGCCGAGCAGCAAAAGGACGGCACCAAGGAGCCAAGATCACAAGGTGCACATATTCCCGACTCGATAGCTTTCGACCCTTATCCAGACTATAGCAGTCAGGACTATGTGGACAAGTACGGGTCCGTAGAGACGTGTTATCTAGATGCGAACGACAGCATCAAAGTTCCTGGGCTACGAGCATACAAAGGTGTTCCGGAAGGCTTGCCAGATAATGTCATTGGAAGCTACGAGACCTTGGGCTTGAGGAATGACATCTGCTTTGAGCGCTTCGGTCGGTTGGGCCCGTACGGCCTAGGCTATAGCAAGAGACGGGGTGGAACTGGTGCGGGCATGGAAGGAGATCGTGAGGGCATCGAAGACGTCTGGAAGACCACCCCAGAGGTTGACTTCCGCGAAATCAACTGGACCGAGGCTTCTCGGCGTTGTTTGGAAAAGAACAAGGGCCGTTTCCAAACTCAACCCAAGAACCACGGAAACTCGTTCCAGATGCAGAAGCGCGATGCGGACAAGGACAGTAGGACACCCACCAACAGCACAGCTCGCGAGCTGCCCAAGGCAGTATACAATACGCTTCTCCCCCGGACTGCAGTGCTCCTGCGAACATGGTGGGACTACCAGTATGATGACGAAGACATCATGTACCTCCGCGCTCTCATCTCCGAGCTTAGTCTTGTATCGGGTGGCGAGTACGAAGTCCACTTCCTCATCCACGTCAAGGACGACAACAAGCAGATTTGGGCCGACGAGAAGGTTTATGCCGAAGTCCTCAAGGATGCCTTGCCTGCCGAGTTCGCCGGCATGGGTACCCTCTGGTCTGAACGCCAGATGGGTCTGATCTATGGCGGCCTCGAAGAGTCCAACTACCGCGGTCTGCCCGTGCACGGTGCTTACCGTTCTACGTTTATGCCTGTGACTTACTTTGCGCATCAACATCCCGAGTTTGAGTTCTTCTGGCACTGGGAGATGGACGTCCGTTATACGGGGCACTACTACCATCTCTTCGAGCAGGTTTCCAAATGGGCCACTGCTCAGCCACGCAAAGGACTCTGGGAGCGTAACGCGCGTTTTTACGTACCCTCAGTGCACGAAACGTGGGAGGACTTCAAGCACACGGTACGTGTCCAGACCGAACACGGCACGAACAACCAGGCGAACAGGTGGTCTTCCCATCTCCCACCGAACCCTCATGTGCCGGTACCGGAGATGCAGAAGCCAGAAAAGCCCATCTGGGGCCCAGAGCCTCCTCAGGACTACCCAGACATCGAGATTGATGATGCTGTGAAACCCAACACTACCATAACCGAGGACAAGTATGAGTGGGGCGTTGGCGAGCCAGCCGACCTAATCGTCTTCAACCCTCTGTTTGACCCAGAACACACAAACTGGATCTTGGCCGACGATGTGACGGGATACGACAAGAAGAATGGCCTCCCACCACGACGAACCGCAATCAACACCTCGGGTAGGCTATCAAGGCGACTACTCGAAACCATGCACCGCGAACAGTCCCGCTTCCGCCACACCATGTTCAGCGAAATGTGGCCGGCGTCATGCGCTCTGCACCACGGTCTCAAAGCCGTCTACGCACCCCACCCCGTCTTCATCGACCGCAAATGGCCGACACAGTATCTCGCTGCCATTTTCAATAACGGACGCAATGGCGCTTCGGGCGGTGCGCGCATGTCTGTTTTCTCAGACGAAAGACAACACAACTTCCTTGGCACGACTTGGTACTACCACGCTGGTTTCGCACCTAACTTGTGGAAGCGCTGGCTCGGGTACAAGGTCGATAACGACGGCGGTGAGGAGGAAGAGCTCGCGCATGAGGGCCGTATGTGTCTGCCTGGAGTGCTATTGCACCCTGTTAAGCAGGTTGATTTGGTGCAGGAGCGTGTTGAGGAGACGGAAAGAGTGGAGAGGTAGAGTGAAACTATGCGAGATTTTTTTCTAACTTGATGATTACATATGTAGTGCATGGCATGGGCGTGTAGGCGTATTCAGTAACGACGCTACTTTACCGTTACGTGGATTCTTGACTGAATATATGTATTTAGAACACGATGATTGGAAAACAGTTTATTTATTTCTGGAGGGTGGGCAAGGTGATATAGGGTTATGTGTAGCATTGCGTTTGGCGCTTTTGTTTTCTTAATTTGGATATTTAGGATTGGATGTGTTGTATATCTATGGAGACGAAACATGCCTCTCCATCTCTCACGCGCTCGCCACTTGTACAGCCTCAAACGTTCTAGTAACTCCTCGGTAAACCCAAGACCTTCTCGCCCACATAGTTTAAAATCATCTCCCTACTCACAGGGGCAATCCTCGGCACCAAACTCTCCCTAAACCACCTCTCGACATCATACTCGTCAGCATAGCCCATACCCCCGTGTGTCAACACGGCTCTCTCACAGGCGCGAAAGGCGGCCTCGGCAGCAAGATATTTTGCACTATTCGCCGCTACGCCAACCACATCCTGCGTCACTGCACTACCTTCCTGCTGACTCTGATCGTACAGGCTCGCGGCATGATACGTTGCCAGCTTCGCAGCTTCAAGCGCCATGTACGCGTCTGCAAGCGGGTGTGCAATGCCCTGATTCATGCCAATGGGTCTGTTGAACACGGTGCGTGAGCGGGCGTAGTCTGCGGCGCGGGACAGAGCACAGTAGCCCAGGCCCAGTGCTTCGCCTGCAAGAAGACAGCGCTCAGCGTTCATGCCCTGCAGGATAATCCTGAACCCATTGTTTTCCGCGCCGATGAGTGAGGAGGCGGGGACGCGGTAGTTGTCGAAGAAGACTTGGTTTGCGTCGACTGCTCTGCCGCCCATTTTGCGTATCTTGCGGATTTCTAGCCCGGGGGTTTGGCGGTTGAGCGGGATGCAGAATAAGCTGAGGCCATGAGATTTTGATCGTTGCGCCTTACTTGCAATTTTAGCATCATCATCATCATCACCGCCATCTTCGCCAGAAGAAGACACTGCTACAGCAGGCGACGACGACGACGACGACGACGACGGTAATGATGATGATGTCCTCGCCAAAAGAATCATATACCCCGCCACCTGCGCGGCCGTAATCCAAACCTTCTCCCCGCTAATCACATACTCATCGCCCTCCCTCACAGCCACAGTCTTCAACCCTAAAGTATCCAGCCCACTCCCCGGCTCCGTAACCCCAAAGCAAACCCTCACCTCCCCACTGACAATCCTCGGCACCAGCTCTGAACACATTTCCGCACTCGCGTGTCGCACAAGCGGCTGCGTGGCATATACGTTTCCGTGCACCGCTTGCGCGCCAGCCATGCCCGCACCGGACTCGCTAATCGTTTGCATCATCATCGTTGCTTCTGAGATGCCGAGCCCGGAGCCCCCGAACCGCTCTGGTAGGGCGATGCCGAGCCAGCCGTTTGTGGCGAGGGCGGCGTGGAATGAGGTGGGGTCTTTGGCTGAGGCGTCGTGGGTGCGCCAGTAGCTGTTTGGGAACGAGGTGCAGAGGGATTGTATGGCGGTGCGGATGTCGAGTTGGGTTTGGGTCAAGTTTGACGTGCTCATTATTTGGACATGGCATGTGTTGGAGAAGTGACGGGGTTTGGGCAGACATGGTTTGGGGTGTAAACAACGTATGCTGTTTTTGGCTACGAGGGAGACCATCTTTTGTGTGCATGTATGTATGTATGTATGTATGTGAAAGGGTAGAGTTTTCACGTTTAGTCGTGTGTTGTTTTGTTGATGTTAATCTTCTGTTGTTGACGTACCTGACGTATTTGATGTTGTATAGCCGACTTGATGCTTGGTGTACGAGAGGGGTTAGTGCATTTGCCGAGGCCAAATAGCCGAGACGACAGTGTGATGTAATGACACTTTCCTGTGATTTGAATCTCAACATTTCAATTCGGATATATACTATTGCTCGCCAATTATTTCCCTGCATCAAATACCATTATACACACAAGACTAGCAATCCTTGGCCCCGAAGAATCATGCACAGCAACCGACCATCAGCGAAGATCGGCCAATGTCCTGCTTACATTTTCCATCACCTCAAGCCTTTTCGTCTGAACGCCGACTCGTAACCTTGCAAGGGAACCCATGAACTGGGTGCGCCGCACCCTGAGGAACCTGATACGCTCTCTCTCCAAACACGGTCTTGATACCCGACGACGGATGCAGCTGATCCCACTCATCATACTGATCCTTGACATCAAACTCACGAACCGTCATGGCCAGTGTAATCTTGATATCAAGCATAGCAAGCGTTTGGCCGAGGCAGTTACGCGGACCAAACTCAAAAGGCCGCCAGCCTCCCTTTGGAGGGTACAAAGGATGACCAGGTTCAACGAGCCAGCGCTCAGGAAGGAACTTGTGGGGCTCAGGCCAGTAGTTTGGATTCCGTTGTATGGCGCCGTGAACGACCCAGATGTTGAGGCCTTCAGTCGGGTATCTGGTGCCGTTCTTGTCACGAAGGAAGACACCGGGTCGGCCGCCTCGCATGCCCGATGCTGGGGGGAACAGGCGTAGAGTCTCCTTGATCACCGCAGTCGTGTATGTCAGCTTGTTAACCTGCTCTGGATGCTTCTTGAGTATGTCAACAGCAGAGTCGACAGGGTCGCCAAAGACTTGGTCGTGCTCTGCACGGATCTTGGCCAGGGCCTCGGGGTGCTTGGACAGCATGTGGAAACTGTATACAATGGTAGCGGCAGTCGAATCGTGACCAGCGAATAGGAAGAGTCGTATCTGCGTCGTTGCCCACTTCTTGAACTGGGCATCTAGCCTGTCAGACGCTTTTCGCTCGCCCATGTATGCTGCAATTGCAATATCCATGACTGACTTGGCACGCGTGGCTGGCTCATTGGTCCTCCAGTCTTCGTAGCGCTTGTCCAGCTCGGCGTTGATGTAGCGATCCATGGTTTTGCCGTTATGCCATTCGATTAGCGGCCTCATGGGATTCCAGCGCTTGAACGGGTTCATCTCTTCGTCTTGGCAGTGCCATTCGATGGAACTCCTCATGGCGGCGGCCAGGTCATTGTGGCCAGTCATTGAGTGAAGGCGAGCGTTTCTGGCCATGTTAGTCTCGCGAAAAGAGGGACGCTACCCGGCATTGTGCTTACATGGTGATGGCTCCAATCAGGTCCATCATGTAGTCGCACGTCAATCTATCGAGCGAGAAAGTATCCCCCTTCTTCGCGTGTTCCCGCAGCAGTGCCACGTAGACTTGGGCTTCTTCGATGATGTGCGGCGTGCTCTCGAGCATGACCCTGTCACTGAAACCGGGGTTGAAGAGAGCTCTCGAACGCTTCCACTCGGCGCCATTCATGTCAAACAGGTTTGGCCCACCGGCAAACGGCGCAAAGAAAGGAATGAGAATGGCTGGCTTGGGGAGATCATGTTCCGGGCTGCAAGCCTGCATGGCAAGGTCGGGGGAAGTGATGACCAACAGCGGGCTCGTAAAGGGCCAGAGGTCAATATAGAAGCAATTGTCGTTTTCCTTGAAGTCGTAGGAGAGGAGCGAGAAGGCGTCGGATTGCTGGGAGCCCTTGGGGAACTTTTCAAGAAGGCCCGGCAGCGTCTTGAGGTTGCCAGCTGCAAAGTCCCATTCCGGCATTGGCTGGAGGAAGCTGGGTTAGCATACCAGAACCCCAAAGCGTTATGATAGAGCTGCATACCAAACCCTGCTTCTTGAGCCTGTAGAAGATGATGCGCATCTTGTACATTTTCAAAACAAAGACTCCAAAAGCAGCAACGGCTGCCGACACTGCAGCTTGCCATACGAGGCCATAGAGCCCGACAGAATCCATGGCTAGAAGCTCTATGAAGGTCGAATTGCGGGAGTATGGAGTGAGGCAAGAAGAGAAAGGAGAGTTGTTTGTTAACCGTCACCGCGTTAGCCGTTGTTGTTGTTGTTTTTTGGCGAGATTTTTGTCTGCGGCGCAGTCACCCATGAACCCCTTGCTGTGTGACGCGACTTTTGCCCTACCTGGAGGGAACTCGGCACAGAGAAGACTGTATCCGACAAACGCAGTTGTACATGACCAAAAACGGCCCCCAACAATTTCCCGCTATTGATTGAGGCTGTAGAAGGCCCAGATGTGGGGGCGGGCGCAGCCAACCACCAAGAGATGCCGTTAGCCGCCGTTTGTTTAGTGCACGGCTGGTGGGGCATGCCCTCGGGACGCAAAGGCAGAAAGCATGTTCGCGCCAGACGCAAGCTAGTACGGGCAGTGTCGAGGCTGAAGAGCGCTGCATGCAAGGCTTCGGGGACTAAGCAGCCACTCAGAGGGTGTGTCGATGGGCTGCGCGATAGGTAGGGTACGCGATGCAGCAATGTAAGCCCTAACGAGATAGATGGGAAGACGTGCATTCAGTGGGTGGCTCACAACCAGGGCATGGTTACATCCAACGAGGTGATATAGGAAGCAAAGGGCTTCCCAGATATCGTGCTTCAACATTGTCTGCAATCCTTCTAGTGTGTGACATTATGCTTCCTCAAGATTACACTGGGCGTATCCATCGAGATGCTTTCATTGTAAGTATAGTTACACACACATATATATTATTTGTCTTTACTACCTAGCAGATGTAGTCTAACTGTGCACTCAGATCTCCACGTCGGTGTTGCTTGCGATATGCCTGCTAGCCATCGCTACCCGCTTCATCATACGCTTTCGCATGCAAAAGCAGCCCTTCTCCGTCGATGATGGCTTCTTACTTGTTGCCCTCGGTCTTCTCCTCAGCAGTCTCATCATCATGTACTGGCAGATTATGGATCGCATGTATCTCATTGTCGCGCTACAGCGAGGCGTGCCAGGCGTGATCCCACCGCCGGACTGGATGCAGGTTTCCTTCCACTTTCACAAATGGGTCACCATCTGCGGCATGTTGGCTTGGGCCTGCGTCGTGGCCGTCAAGTTTAGCTTTCTGTACTTTTTCAAAAAGCTGATTGATCGGCTACCGGCACTCAACTACTACTGGTGGTTCGTGGTGGTGTTCAACATTGCTTGCTTGGGCTATGGCATCGCTATTTGGTACATCGGATGCCCCTACTTTTTCGATCCGCGAGAGCGTACGTAGAGCACTTGTTTACACCTGCCGTTCTGACCCCAGCTTGTAGTCGAATGTGCCTCTGGGCCATACAAGCGTCTGCTCGTGCACCACTCAACCGCGCAAATGGTGCTGGACTTGGTCGGCGATGGATTGAGTAAGTGGTCTCGTACTCATAACCGACCAAGCACTAAACAGACGCAGTCCTCGCCATACCCATCTGCGTCATCTGGAAGATCAAAGTCCAATGGTCCCAGAAGGTTGCCCTCATGTCATCCCTCTGCCTCACCGTCTTCATGATGGCAACCACCGTGACACGTCTTGCCGGTCTCATCTACGACGAAATGGTTGACACCATATGGGAGATATACTGGACGCTAATCAGCGGCGAAGTCGGTGTTTTCCTCGCAGCTGCAACCGCCTTCCGCAGCTTCTTCGTCGCGCGCAAGGCCAGCAAGAATGGTACGCCCCAGCAACAAGCTCAACGCTTCTTCTCCGCCTCGTTCGTTGCAAAGTTCAATCGCAAGAAGAAGAGCACGCTGGACGATACAATGGAGTCGCGCAATGAAAAAGGTGCCTTTGGTCTGCCTCGTGTTCCTCGTGCGCAAATCACCGGCCTGAGGACCTTTATCGATGAACGCGGCAGGGTCCAGCCCATCAAGACTGACTCCATGAGCTCTACTGTCGACGGGAACAACGACAGCGATGTTAATTCGATGCGGTCCTCTATCAAGAAGGCGCCTGGCATCGAGACGAGCAGCTGCTAGGTCTTGGGATCGACGGCGAATTTGATTCATATCCACATTTGAGTACTGCAAGCCTTTACTGTGGCAATAGCTGGGTGGTGCGAGTCTATCTAGTCATGGCCGTTTTGCTGTTTTTTTTTTCCTTCTTCTCCTTTGCTGGTCCTGGACTGTTGCTTCGTAAAGATGGTTGGACGGTTTGAGGTGCATAGCGTGCAGAAAGTGAATTAAGTGCTCATCCACCACCATTGCCGCATACCCTGTACTCCGCGTGACGCGACCTTGCCAAGTTGATGCAACGAACATGCGCACCTGATAGGTACCAGCCATGTGTTTTCTCCCTTGGCTCTCTCTCAGTAACCGCCCCATGTGTCAAAAAAACCTTCTGCATTCTTTGTTTTCCGGTGTCGCGCAAGTGCTGGGCAAGCTAACCAGCTATTGACAATTATGTACGTGAGTATGTCGTTGAAGGGGGTGGAGCACACAGCCCATTGGCGGATTTTTGTCCCCACTAAACCGGGGGGGGGGGCAGTGCACGTAGAACGTGGGGTGTACACTCTCCATGTACTTAACATAGAAACCTGTCCAAGTATTCTTTGGGGTCCAATATGCTTCAATCCCCGACGCTATTGCAGCGGTACATGGTGTTTGGTTGGTGCCTGGAGCGAAGCTGCGCCGCAGGTATAGTCGACTGAGATAAGAAAAGAAGCTGGATATTGTTCCGACTGGGTGCACATGACGCATCTACTCAACGGATCCATTGAACTGTCGTCGTCATCTCGGAGATGTCGCATGGCCGCCCGAGCAACACACCAGGGCGTATAGCGTCGGCATGCGCAACGGAAGGATTAAAGTGCCGCAACGGCTCCCGCTGTGGACAAACCGTCGCCTGAACGATTTGGCGTCCGGTTCATGAGTGCTGGCGGGAGGTCGGGCGCGGAGAGATGTAGCGTGTGCGTAGTGCTGACGGATTGGGGGCCAAGAACCTAATGGTCACATCCCCCGTAAGCCACAGCTGACGCCCGATGCCAGCCTCGGCGCTAGAGTACACACCCTTTCGGTAGCACTCTAATCCTACAACATGGCTTTTAGTATTCCCCGAGTTAGGCGTGCCATTAAACTCCTAGGCAGACTCCAGCTTGACGTTTGTGAGATTCGCCCTGGCGTATCGAGGATTGCTACTGTACTAGCGAAGATGGTCTCCACCGAGGGAAGAAGAAGAGGGTCAATCCGAGACCTGGCTGGGTGTGTATATATATATACTGTGAGAGGGGTTCGAAAGAATGGAGACGATAGTTGCATGATCAACCCGCCTCCCTTTGTTATCTATACCCTGAATGACCATTTTGAGTCTTGCGCCACCATGTCTGTCGTTCAAGACCTACCAAGCCATGTCTTGCTATCACTCTCCTGGTCTCGCCTAAGGGAATCAAAGTACGAAACAGTGCTGGCTCCTACAACGGCGAACAACGACTCCTATGTGCCTGTTTTTGGTTCGGAGACCATGGCCAATTCTTGGTCGAATACATGTCGACAAACTCTTGTCTTCGTTGGCATACTATCCATTCCCTTCATCTTCAACTACTTGTTCACTCTTGTCCAATACCACTGGGCAAACATTCGACGAACAAAAGGACAAGTCCCACCTCAGTATCCTGCACTTCCAATCATTGGCAGCACACTATCGTTCCTGTGGGACAGCGCTTCATTCGTGAAAAAGGCAACGTAGGTTCTCGTCCTCAATCTCACGGTTGGGGAGTAGATGCTAACCCGCAGACAGGACGTATGCTGGGAAGTTGACCTGTGTACGAATCTCGTTGTTGGTCAACGGCATCTACCTTGTCTCGGAGCCCGAGGCAGTTGCGGACATGTGGAAGCATCCGAGCCTCTCGAGTCCTATCTATGTGTATACCGTGGGACTGCGGTACATCTTTGGGATGCACGAGAGAGCCATCAAAACATATACAGTTGACGACTCGGGCCCCTATCGCAAGCCCCATCCCAACAGCAACGTTGCGGCCAACAACCGGATCGACTTCCTTACGCACGACTCCTTGCTCCGCGGATTAACGGGCTCGTCGATGCTCCCAACGTTCCAGCGATTCCAGACTATCGTCAAGCGAAATCTCGATGCACAGGCGATTGGGGAGGAGTGGGTCGAAATGCCTAATCTCTTGGCCTTTTTCCGCAACGTCATCGGCGGTGCAGTGCTCGAGGCACTCTATGGGCCTTCGCTTCTCGCAATCAACCCGAGCTTCATAAAAGATCTTTGGGAGTTTGATGGCCAAGTAGTGAACCTTGCCAAGCGGCTCCCTCGCTTTCTAGTCCCGAAGGCGTATCGTGTGCGCGACCGACTAAAGGATCAGATCCAGAACTGGTACCAGTATGCGCGGCAGCATGTTGGAGACGACGACGACAGCAAAAGCGATTGGGACCCCTATTGGGGCTCGGTCATGAACCGCGAACGACAAAAGACACTGCTGAGCATCGACGGACAAGACGATGCCGCCCTTGCATCAACAGATCTCGGGTTGATGTGGACCTCGGTCACCAACGTTGTGCCGTCGACCATGATGACTGCCCTGCACCTCTTCAAGGATGCCAATCTGCTGGCACGCATTCGCACGAGCCTGGAAGACACGGTGTCTCGCGACACAGATGGAATTGCAGTGGCCATGGACAAGCTGCTGTCCAAAGACCTGCTGCAGTCAGTCTACGCAGAGTCGCTGCGCTTATATGTGCAGTCATACATTACCAGATGCTCGCCACATGAAGACGTGCGTGTTGGCAGCTGGTGGTTACCACGGAACGAGGTCGGCATGGTGGCCTCGTACGTCTCGCACATGAACACGGACGTGTGGAACACGCAGCAAGGAAAGCACCCGGTGACGAGCTTCTGGGCCGAGCGATTCCTACTAGACCCCAACGACGACCAGTCAGGACCACTCAGGCAAGCAAAACAAGACAGCATGCCCGCAAAGGCCAGAGGTGTCGGTCTTCACTTCTCCAACAAGGGCTTGGGCGGGGCATGGATACCGTACGGAGGTGGCTTTGGTGCGTGCCCGGGACGCTTGTTGGCGAAGCGCATCATCATGTTTACCTGCGCATTGCTCGTTACCGAGTATGAAGTCGACATCCGCACGCAGAACTTTGAGATGGATTCGTCGGAATTTGGACTTGGTACCCAGAAGCCAAAGGGGCCAGTCGCATTTGCGATTCGGAAACGGAACGTCGCGACGGCATGAACCATGCATGATTTTTGTTTGTTTGTTCTAGACCGTAGACCTGGACTCGAGATAGATGAGCATAGTAGAATTATTTTACAAGTGATATCGATGCTCAACACCAGATTTTCACAACGCCGTATTGTAGTAACAGCAATATGAATACACAATGTAGTAGCCAATTGCTCATCATAATCAGAAAGACGAGAGTTTGATATTGTTTTTTTTTCAGTTACTATTTAATAAAGTAAAAAAAATTATAGACAAGAAATCTCATCAAGAACAGTGCCATGGCCCATGTTCAAGTCGCTTAGGCCTTGTATCTACCGGGAGTGGCAGCCTTGAGCAGCTTGGGGAAGTTGGGCGTGCCCAATCCAGTAACCGGATCCCAGCCAACGGTAGCATTCCAGCTGGCGTAAGGGATGACTGGGCTGCCATTTGGGAGGCCGTGAAACCTAGCATTGCCATCGCATCCGGTGCTTCCACCAAGAACAATGTCGTTGAGCGCGTTGGGGTTGGAGTACAGAAGCGGGTTCAGGAAGCCTAGCGAGGGCTTCTTCGCCTTCAGCCTGGCGTCGTTGAGAAGAGCAACGATGCCGCCGAATGCAGGCGAGGAGCACGAGGTACCCTGGTAAGCCTTGAGCGAACCCTTGTCGTAGACGGCATATCTAACACCCTGGGCGGCAACGTCGGGGAATCCGCGACCGTGACGGTTGAAGTAGGGCTTGTTCTTTTCACCCAGCCTGTGGAAGTATGCCTTGATGGCGTCATCCTGGTATGAAGGGCGTTTCCAGTAGTCGGAGAAGCCGCCGGAAGAGAAGAAGGTGGCAGTCTCGTTGAGGAACTGGGTTGAACCGACGGATGTGACAAAGGGGCAGCTGGCAGGATATTGCGGCTGGAACTTGGTCGTGTTCTTGCCGTCATTGGACAGGCAGGCCGATCCAGTTCCCGAGTCGCCCGAGGAGAAGAGAACGGAGACACCACGGGAACCGAGTTGAGCAAACAGGTTGCATACGGTGAGGGCGTACGACTTGGGCACACTCTGCTCGTTCTCGCCGTAGGAGGTGGAGATGACCTGGGGAAGGTCCTGTTGCGGCAGCTTGAGAACGCTCTGGAGGAACTCGAGGTAGGGCTCGTTGGCGCTCGAGTTGGCGGTAGGCTGGTCCAGATCAGCGACCCATGGGCCACGACCGCCGGTGCTGTATTCGGTGACGGGCAGAGGTTGGGCCAGACCAAGCATGTACTGCAAGTCCAGGTTGGCCTCGCCACTGTCATCGGTAGAGTTCTGGTCGTTGAGGCCCCCGTTGTACTGGACAACGGAGAAGTTTTGGCCAATGGCTTCGGGGAGAATGTTCTGCTCGAAGAGGGCGAGGTCGCTGTAGCGGGCATATTCTTCCAGGTAGGAAGCGAATGCCGCCTTGCTGCCACTGTTGGGATCGGGTGTGTAGTCGATCTGGTAGAGCTTCTTCAAGCACTGCGGCGTAATCATGCGGTTGCAGTCGGCAGTAGCGTTGAAGGCAGCGGCAGCGGCGGAAGAGAGGTCGATGCGAATGCTTTCGCGTCCGGTCTGGTGGTTTGCACGGATGGCAGCGAAGCGGGTCGTCGGCTGCACCAAGTTGATATGCTGAGCAACATGATCGGGAACGGTGTACTCGAGCGTACGAAGCACCTTGCGGGGCGTAGCCTCGTTGCTGACAAACCACGAGAACTTTGTGCCCAGCAGCTCGTTGGCCACGCCGACGGTGGTCTTGAACGTGACCCAGTCGGCATCAGTCTCGAATTCGCTGATGCCAGCAGCCTTGAGCCAAGAAGAGACGGAAGCAACCGTTTCTTGGCTGGGCATGAGCATGCGCTTCATGTCATCATGCGTGGCAAAGTGCTGTCCGTACTTTGCGTTGGTGGGGGTGGAGATGTCCATGACATGCTGCTCAAAGGCGTCGGTGTCGCCTTGTTGAAGAGCAATCTGGAGCTTCAGCGTGTGCGCATCCGAGGCTGGGCCTTGGAGCTGCCATCCTTTGAGACGTCAGTGAAGAGTGTACATGAAGGCGGCATGGCTTACCTTCAGGCACGCTAAAGAGCCTCTCAAACGGGTCAGCAAACGCGCCCATGGCGAGCAAAGAGCCAACGAGGAACGAGAGAACGGGGGCCATGTCAGCAACTTGGCAGTAATATGACGAGCAAACGTATTTACTGGGGCGAATGCAGAGGCAGAGGCAGTGCACACCAGACTCGACGACATTATATATTCCTCTGCGGAGATTTCCAGATGCTCTGCTACCAGCACAAACACACGCTCGAACTCGTGATGGACATGTCGACCTACCCCATGCAGCCTAGGCCAAGATGCGTAGTCGGCCAAGCAAGCAACTAAAGCATACAAGCCTCGGCCGCTGTCTTGACGATGCTTGAGCGCGCGTTGCACTCCTTCCTATCCGAGCGCTAGTGTTTGCCTAGCCCAGAGATAGGCAGGCGACTATAGCAAGGCTCTGGATAAGGAGGGGGCTGTTTGTGCTTGTGAATTGACAACTGTGGCCGTCTTCTGCTTGTCGCGCATCGTCGTCTCACTCCCTACTCGTGTAGTCAGCAGAAGATGGCGTTGGCGGCCGGTGTGCCGCCTCCGCCTGTGCCGTTACCCGCGCTGACACAGCACCCTATCTTCACCTCTGCGTGTGCACAACCAGAACCAGGTCGAGGTAGGTGCCGTGCATGTGCCATCTCGGATGCGGACATGCAGTAGGTAGCCCAGAGTCGTCCATGTCGTCGAATCGGAGCCGTGTCAATCAACGATTTCTGCATACGACCCACCTGCTGGCCCACTAGTCAAACACTCTGTCCACGCCCTGACCATCTCATTGCCGCCTTCCTAATGCGATTCACCACAAACAGGCTCCTATGACCTCTGCAACTTGCTTGCCATCTACACCAACGCCCAGCCGAAGCCCTCGACGGGGCCTGCAAGAGCACCATCCCAAGATCCCCGCCCTGCTCCCCGGCCAAAGCCATCTCTCATTGCTTTTATCAAGCGTCGACCATCACACAACCCTAGAATGTGGCCCACATGTGCCTTGCATTTACCTACGGCCCGCCACCGGAACAACCACTCAGATTAGAACTCGAGCCCCCCCGTGTCTGCCGCTTACCATCATACCACTCTGCGCTCTGAATTCCGGACCGACGCCTTCGGACACGGCCTCGTAGAGAATTCGCCTCGTCATAGTCGACTAGGCGAGCCAGCTTGGCCGTCGCATCGAGTGGGGGCCATTTGCGAACTGCTTTTCCTTGGTTCGCTTCCGAGACCACGCAGCCATGGATAGCCAAGCCGATGGAAACATGCTACCTGAACAAAGATATCACCAGCAGATGAAAGAGACAAGGAAAAGCTGCTCCAAAACAAACATGCTACATGAATTCAACGTCTGTCACTTGACAAGCACTACCGTGTCCCGACAATGCACATCCTTTTTGTTAGGCCTTTTTATACCACCCGCTTCCAACAGCCTTCGTCTTTGCATCTCCAACAAACGTCTTTGCCCAAGCATTATATCCCTCCGAGTTCAATCCACTTGCATCCGGAAAATTCGTCGTGCAGCCCAGTGCCTTGTATCCCGGCACCAACGAGCTACTCAAAAAGTTCACTACCGTCTCCACAAGGGCCACCGTGTTGAAGAGCTCAGACGGGAAATTGGCGTACACTGCGTTGTAGAGGAAGCAGCCGAAAGCCTGTGGGTTGTTGGGAAGGTCGACGGGTCCTAGGACGAACGACTGGTCTGCACCTGAGCCACCCAGTGCTGGCATGACGGAAAGGTATACATCAAGGATACCAGCCACGGCTTCAACAATCGTCATCGGTGTTGCGCGACGGTACCAGCCTTGCTCTGGAATGCGCTCGGGAACGTGCGTGTACTCGAGATTCGGGTCGGCCCATGCACCAGCTTGCTTGGGCTTTGCGCCGTAGAAGCTAGTGACGGAAGCTTCGTTTGCCACGCCACCTGCACCAATCGTTCCGTTGGAGAAGAAACCGGGAATAAAGTAATAAGCGCCCATGACAACGCCTGCAGAAGGCAGGTTGAAGTAGAACTGGCTATTCGCCGCTTTCGAGGCCGCGTACCGGTTCTTGAAGTGTGCCTTGATGGCGTCAACGCTATATGTGCCGTCTCCCTTTGCAAGCGCTTGTTGGTGCATTTGCTTGAAAAGCTCGGGTTGGAACGAGATGTTGTCGCCCTCGAGGTAAAAGTCAAGTCGTGTAGCCGAAGCATCGCCTTCGTTGAACTTTCCATGGCCTGCAATGCCCGATGGCGTGCCAAGAAGGGAGTTCAGTGCACCATTGAGTACGCCAACCCGCGAGTCTGGGCCGCCGATGCTCATCTTCGTAGAGATGATGTCGCCGCCATCGAGCGCTCCACCGGTCGCGAGCAGAGCACTGAGATCCGCGCCCATGTTGAACAGGGCTTGGGTCCCAGCTTGAATCTGTCCAATCGTCGCGATGCCGTTTCGAGGAATGTCTGCATCTGTCAGTCTGATGTGGTTGGT
>Ga0265780_10002622_pt1 | contig 24230 bp, 23 predicted proteins | sample P1T30metagenome_FD_192432 | JGI IMG/M metagenome (GOLD analysis project Ga0265780, IMG submission 192432) | Plant litter microbial communities from East Loma Ridge, Irvine, California - P1 T30 | ecosystem: Environmental > Terrestrial > Plant litter > Unclassified | place: USA: California... | reverse complement strand
GAATCGGTCCGCACCATCACCCAGCGCGCCGAAGGCAGCGGCCTGGGCGCGGCCGGCGGCGCCGTCATCGGCGGCCTGCTGGGCAACCAGGTCGGCGGCGGCAACGGCCGCACCCTGGCCACCGCGGCCGGCGCGATCGGCGGCGCCGTGGTCGGCAACCAGGTCGAAGGCAATATGAAGGCCACCACCAGCTACGAGATCCGCGTGCGCCTGGACGACGGTACCCTGCGCACCTTCCGCCAGAACAGCCAGCCGCAATGGAGCAGCGGCGACCGCGTCCGCATCGTCAAGGGAAAGCTGCGCTCGGTAGCCTGAATTCAATGGCCTGATTCACTCAGGCTGCATGGCTAGCACATGGCCGGGATTGCGCAAGCGTCCCGGCCAATCTTTTTCCTGAATGCAATGTGCGCCAACGCACGGAATTATGGATGAGCTGACCCGACAATCGAATTACGCTAAAAACGGATAGCGGACGCCATCAACCGTGGGAGAAGCGCATGAACAGCCTGGCATGGATCGGCATCATCGTCTGGGGAATCTTACTGACTCTGTTCGGCCTGTTGTCGGCCGGGCCGGCGCCCGATGGGAACGGACACCTGCAGCCGCAGGACATCGTGTTCCTGATCGCGGGCGGCCTGCTCACCTGCCTGATCGGGTGCACTGGCCTGGTGGGCATGATGGGCTGGATCCCAGGCTTGCGAAAACAAAAAAGTTGCGTTTAATGTACGCCATCGAACGGTACGCGACTGTAGGCAAGTACATACTGGAATCACAGCGCAACCGGCGCAAACAGTAGAGGAGAAACCACCATGTTATATACCATCGCTGTCGTTCTCGTTATTCTTTGGCTGCTCGGCCTGGTGACTTCGTACACCATCGGCGGCTTCATCCACATCCTGCTCGTCGTCGCCGTCATCATGATCCTGGTGCGCCTGATCAGCGGACGCGGCATATAGCAGTAGAATGACAAGTTCCACTTGTCGCAGCACCCAATCCGTTTCGCGGTCGCGCCTGTAACGGCGTGACGACGAAACGGATTTTTTACTTAAGGAGTTCCACCATGCAGAAAAACTTCATCAAAACCACCGCCGCCATCGCCATCGTCGCCCTGACCGCCACCGGTTGCGCCGACATGTCTGCCACCCAGCGCGGCACCGCGACCGGCGCCGGCATCGGCGCCGGCCTGGGCGGCCTGATCGGCGGCACGACCAGCGGCGGCGGCGGTGGCCGCGTTGCCGGCGGCGCCGCCATCGGCGCAGCCGCAGGCGCCGTGATCGGCAACATCTGGTCCAAGCGCATGGAAGCGCAGAAGCAGCAGATGGAACAAGCCACCCAGGGCACCGGCGTGCAAGTCACCCAGACCCAGGACAATCGCCTGAAGCTGGAAATCCCGAGCGACATCTCATTCGACACGGGCCGTTCCGACATCAAGGGCAACTTCCAGCCTATCCTGCAGCGCTTCGCGCAAACGCTGCAAGAAAACCCGAACACCAACGTCGTCATCATCGGCCACACCGACAGCACCGGCAGCGATGCGGTCAACCAGCCGCTGTCGGTCGACCGCGCCTCGCGCACCCGCGACTACCTGGCCGGCCGCGGCGTGAACCCGAACCGCATCACCATCGAAGGCCGCGGCTCGCGCGAGCCGATCGCCTCGAACAACGACAACGCGGGCAAGGCACGCAACCGCCGCGTCGAGATCTACGTCGCCGAACCTGCGCGCGGCTGATCGCCCCCATCCACTAACGAGAAAGGCCGGCAATGCCGGCCTTTTTTTGTTGGCGCCCGAATCGTCGCAGGGTTATTAACAGGTAATTAACCGGCTTCGGTGAACGCCAGGTACAGCTCGCGCGCCTGGCGTGCGACCGGGCCGGCTGCGAGCGTGCGGTCCTCATAGCGGGTGCACGGCGTGACCTTGCCATAGTTACCGGTGCTGAAGATCTCGCTTGCGGTATTCAGCTCGGTGGCCTTGACGCTGCGTTCTTCGACCTGCACGCCGGCCTCGGCCAGCAGCGCCATCACGCGCGCACGGGTGATCCCGGCCAGGAAGGTGCCGTTCAGCGCCGGCGTCACCACCTTGCCGTCTTCAGTCACCAGGAACAGGTTCGACGCGGCGAATTCGGCCACATGGCCTTCCGCGTCGAGCATGATGGCCTGCTCGAAGCCGCGCTCTTTCGCTTCGCGCATCGCGCGGGTCGAGTTGGCGTACAGGGCCGAGGCCTTGGCGTCGGTCGGCGCCATATTCGGCTGCGGACGGCGCATGGTCGACAGGCAGGCCGAGAAACCGGTGAACGGCGGCAGCGGCGCGTCGAACAGGGTCAGCGCGAACTGGCTCTTTTCGGCGACCGGAATCAGGAAGCCTTCGGAACCGAACACCAGCGGACGGATATACAGTTCGGCATCGAGCGGGAATTTGGCCACGCCTTCGCGCACCAGCGCTTCCATCTCTTCGACCGTCAGCGGGCAGCGCAGGCCGAGTTTTTCGGCGGACGTGATCACGCGCTCCAGGTGCGGGCGCAGGTCGGGCAGCTTGCCGCGGATCGCGCGCGCGCCGTCGAACACGGACGAACCGAGCCACAGGCTGTGGTCCATCGCGCCATACAGGGGGGTGTTACCTTCGGCCCATTGGCCGTTGTAATAAGTGAGGTACATGATTTTCTTCCAATGCAGAGCACGCCAGTGTATCGGCACCGGCGTGCCCGCGTCCAGTCGGCCGGGCCGGCCGGACGCGCGTGACGTCAGCCCACGCCCAGCGCGCGGCGCGCACGTTGCCAGTATGCCCTGCGCTCGTCGAGTCCCAAAGTGCCGCCGTCGATGCGCCTGGTAATGTTCACGAAATGCATGTCGCCATCGCTGCCAGCGGTCTGATCGGCAAGCTCGTTGAGTCCCTTCGCCTGCCAGAACCAGGCTGCTGCGCGCGCCGCGCCGGCCGGTTCCAGCAGCAGATCGGGCTGCGCCAGCACATCGATACCGGAGGTACGCGCGAATTGCGCATAGTTGTCGCGCCCGGTCACCTGGATGAGGCCACGCCCATGGTAGCGCCAGCCGTCTCCACTGGCTTCGTCGCCGTTGCCCATGCGGTCTGCGTAGATGTGATTGGCCAGCGCTTGCGGCTTACCGCTGTATTGTGCGGCAATTTCTTCACTTGGAAAGCGCTGCGGCCAAACGGTGCGCAGGCGCCGTGCGGTGTAGTTCAGCGATTCGTCGAGGCGCCGCAATTCGCTCGACTCGACCAGCACCTGGGCCAGGAAGGCGGCCTGGCGGCGCGGCGTATCGATGGCGCAGGCCCGCATGGCTGCGTTAAGGGGCTCCACCCACTGCGCCGCGTACGCCTCTCCCCCGGAGTGGGTCAGCAGCTGCTGTAACTGGGTAAGCGTGATGCCACTTTCAGGCGCCTCCTTGTTCGTGCCTCCTGACGGCTGGCTGACTGGCTCGCGCGCCACCGGTGCCTGCGGCGCAGGCTGGACGGGCGATTCTGACACCGCCGGCTCGGGTTCGGCATGCTCCGGAAGCACGTATTCGTCCAGGTACAAGGGCTTGCGCACGAAGCCGAGGTGGTACACGACATACTGCAGGACGAACTGCTGGTCGCCGATCGTGTGCAGGGCGAAGCTTTTCTCCATGCCGACGATTCGGCCGCGCGGGGTTCCGCTCAGGCATCGGTTCACGCGCTCCATCTGCAAGCGGATCTCTTCCTCGCTGCGCATATGCCGCGGATCGTTGTTGCCGACGACGATGCGCTCGATAAAGCCGACCTCTGCCAGCTCAAGATTACCTGCCATGCTGTCTCCTATGTCAAAAGTCGCGGCCTTCGCCATGGCGCCAGTGCGCTCCCATGCACGCGGCTGCCGTCGACACATGCTCCAAGGAAATTCGTAAAAGCGCAAGCCTTTTATCGCCCCCTGCCGGCGGCGGCTTCATCCACTGACTTACTGTTCGTTGCCACACCATATTTACCGGCCTCGTCGCGTACACTACGACTTTCCAGTAAAAATTGTTTTCATGCTTGCTACTCTCGAACGGATCGATCCCTACAGCGACGACATCGACCTGCTGGTCGAGTTGGTCTGCCACCTGCGCCCGCGCCAGCGCTGGGTGTGGCAGGACGTCGACGATCCCGCCCAGGCGGTACGCACGCTGACCCAGCTCCTGAAGGGCAATCCAGCCCAGGCCTGGGCGCTGCGCCGCTACATCACGACCCTGCTCGAGAAGCGGCGGCATACCAGTCTTTACAGCGATATCGGCATCCTGTCGAACGACGGCTTCGTCACCGAGCTCAAGAGCCGCATCACCTACCGCTTACTGCCGCCGGCGCTCGACAACCTGTATTTATCGGATGCGCTCGACCAGCTGCTGTACCGCGAGGACGACTACGAATGGATCCGCGCGGTGCCCGACGGCGACTGGATGCAGTTGTTCGATGTGATCGCCAATGCCCCGCCGACCGACGACAGCGCGCCCGGCCGCGCGCGCCTGGTCACGCTCAAGGGACTGCTGGACGCCATCCGCACCCTGTCCTGCCGCATCTGCGCGCTCGGCCTCGAGCCGCGCCTGGTGCACAGCTACAGCCAGATCGAAAATTTCGATTCGCCCTTCCTGATGCAGAACATCGAGGCCAACCGCTACCTCGACGAATACGCGCGCTACCTCGGCGGCGAGCGCGAGCGTCCGGACGACGCACGCCACCTGCTGGTGATGCTCGACCAGTGCGAGGACGTGGTGCTCAAGATCCGGCGCCTGGCGCTGTCGAACGGCACCAGCATCGCCCTGACTTACCTGCTGGTGGCGGTGCAGCAGAGCATCGATCGCCTGCAAAAACTGCTGTTCCTGGTCGACGTCACCGACGAGAAGGGTTCGACGCCCTCGCCCGCCCCCGTCTCGGCCCATGAAGTCATGGACGAGCTGGTCATCGATGGCGAGGTGCTGCCTTCGGTGGCGCCGCAGGCCGACAAGCCGGGCCAGCTGGCGCTGTCCGATGCGCCGCTGCTCACCCCGCGCCAGCACGCCGCGATCTCGCTGGCCGAAGAATTGATCGAAGCCCACAACACCAAGTACCAGGTCAGCGGCCTGGTGCGCGACAACGTGCACCTGCTGGCACGCAACGTCACCGAGAACGCCAGCCGCACCGGCGAGCACTACATCGCCGAAGACCGCAAGGACTTGCGCAAGATGCTGTGGTCCTCGTCCGGCGCCGGCTTCATCGTCGGCTTCATGGCGCTGTTCAAGATCCTGCTGGGTTACCTGAGGACGCCGCCGCTGGTCGAGGCTTTCCTGTTCAGCATGAACTACTCGCTCGGCTTCGTGCTGATCCACATGCTGCACTTCACGGTCGCCACCAAGCAGCCGGCCATGACGGCGCAGCGCATCGCGGCCTCGCTGCACCGCTCCGCCAGCGGGCGCGGCATCGACGTCGACAAGCTGGCCGAACTGGTTAACAAAGTCTTCCGCACCCAGATGGTGGCGGTGCTCGGCAACGTGCTGGTGGCCTTCCCCGTGGCCTGGGCGATCGCCGAGGGTGTGCGCTGGTACACCGGCCACCACCTGGTCGACCCGATCAAGGCGCTGCACCTGCTGAACGACATCGACCCGCTGCACAGCCCGGCCCTGTTCTACGCCGCCGTGGCCGGCGTCTGGCTGTTCGTGGCCGGCCTGATCTCGGGCTACTACGACAACAAGGCGCTGTACACGCGCATGGGCCAGCGCGTGCAGCAGATCCGCGGCCTGCGCCGCCTGCTGGGCGCCGAGCGCCTGGCGCGCCTGGGCCGCTACATCGAGGACAATCTCGGCGGCCTGATGGGTAACTTCTTCTTCGGCATCCTGCTCGGCACCACCGGCACCATCGGCTTCCTGCTCGGCCTGCCGATCGACATCCGCCACATCACCTTCTCGGCCGCCAACTTCGCCACCGCGCTGGTGGCCCTGGACTACGGCATGAGCTGGGCCCAGATCGCCAACGCCACCGCAGGCGTGCTGATGATCGGCACCATCAACCTCTTGGTGAGCTTCGGACTGGCGCTGTGGGTGGCGCTGCGCGCACGCAAGATCGTCTTCAAGCGCTGGATCCTGCTGGTGCAGGCGCTGGGCCGGCGCTTCGCCTATTCGCCCGTCGAATTCTTCCTGGGTCCGCGGCATCGCCAGTTGCCGCCGCCCGATACCGTGTCCTCGAGGGGAACAAAATGAACAAGAAGCGCTTCGCCGCCTGGTTCGGCTTCATCGGTTTCGTCTGCGTGGTCGCCTCATGCAAGGCCCTGCCCGACCGCAGCACCATCGCCGGAGCGCCCCACAAGGCCGTGCCCACCGTCGCCACGCAACGCGGCGAGCTGAAGGACGGACAGGCGGCGGCGCTGCTCAAGCGGCGCTGGGCGCGCGCCTCGCCCGACCTCAAGCAACTGGCGGTGCTCGAAGAGCAGGCGACCGGCGTGCCGCTGATCGCCGGCAACCAGGTCTCGCTGCTGTTCGACGGCCCGGCCACCATGCGCGCCATGATGGAGGCGGCGAAGAATGCGAAAACCTCGATCAATCTCGAGACCTATATCTTCGACCATGACGAGATCGGCACCCAGTTCGCCGAGATCCTGATACAGAAGCGCGCCGAGGGCGTGACCGTCAACATCATCGTCGATGGCGTCGGCACCCTGTCCACGCCGAAGGAATTCTTCGAGCGCCTGCAGCAGGCCGGCATCAATGTGCTGGTGTTCAATCCGGTGAACCCGACCAAGCGCGCCGGCAAATGGGCGGTCAACAACCGCGACCACCGCAAGATCATGATCGTCGACGGCAAGGTCGCTTTCACCGGCGGCATCAATATCAGCAGCACCTATGCCAACAGCTCGCTATTCCGCTCGAACAAGCGCGCCGGCAAGGTCAACGAAGAAGACGTCGGCTGGCGCGACACCCACATCAAGATCGAGGGACCGGCCGTCGGCGCGCTGCAATGGGCCTTCATCGACAACTGGGTGCACCAGGACGCGGGCGAGCTGCCCCAGATCGAGTACTTCCCGAAACTGGCGCCGGTGGGCGAAAAAGTGGTGCGGGTGCTGGCGACGTCGCCCGACCGCGATTCGGAAATCTATAAATCGCTGGTGCTGGCGATCGGCGAGGCGAAGAAATCGATCCACCTGACGGCCGCCTATTTCGTGCCGGACCAGCAGATCGTCGACGGCCTGATCGCGGCGGCCAAGCGCGGGGTCGACGTGCAGCTGGTGCTGCCGGGCGTGTCGGACCACGACTTCATCAAGTATGCGGGCGAGTCGTTCTACCACGAGCTGCTGGAAGGCGGCGTGCGCATCTTCCAGCTGCAGGTGGCGGTGCTGCACGCCAAGACCACGGTGATCGACGGCATGTGGTCGTCGATCGGCTCGGCGAACATCGACCGCAGGAGCTTCATCCACAACTACGAGGTCAATGTGGTGGTGCTCGATCCGCAGTTCGGACGCGATATGGAAGCGGCGTTCAGGGAGGACTTGCGCCACTCGAAGGAGATCAAGCTCGCCGACTGGAAGCGGCGGCCGTGGGGCGATCGGCTGCGCGAGATGATGTCGCGGCTGACTGAATACTGGATCTGACGGGGTAACCCGCACCGATCACCACCGCATGCACGTCGTTCCCGCGCAGGCGGGAACGACGTGGTCATGTTGCGGGCCGGTTCAGAGACCGGCCGCCAGCATCCCATCGCTATGCGGCGACCAGATGCTCCCGGCGCGCACGAACTTCTCGGTCGTGACCAGCGCGAATCGCCCCCCCACAACGTCCCAGCCATAGCGGTCGATCTCGACCCGCTGCGGCTCGACCCGCACCACATTGAACGAATTAACCTCGCCGCGCCCGCGCGTGGAGGTGGCGGTGCCGGCCTGGACCACCAGCGCCGCGTATTCCGCGATCTGGTAGCGCGCCGCCGTGCTGCCAGCGTGGCTGGCGTGCATGTGGCCGGCCATCAGGATGTCGACGTTGGTCTCGGCAAACACCTCCATCGCCATCGGCGCGCGCACCACGAGGTCGCGCTTTTCGAAGTGTTCCGGCAAATCGAAGGGGTGATGGGTGACGACGATGCGCGTGACCTGCGGCGGGAGGCCGGCCAGGCGCGCGCGCAGCCCCGCCACCTGCTCGTGGCTGATGCGGCCGTCCTTGATGGTCAGCGAACGCGCGGTGTTGACGCCCACCACGGCGATCTCGTCGTCGATGAACACGGGCTCGAGCTCGTCGGTGATGTAACGCTTGTAGCGCGCCAGCGGCCGCATGAAACGGCGCAACACGTTGTACAGCGAGATGTCGTGGTTGCCGGGCACGATGATCTGCGGGCCGGGCAGCGAATCGAGAAAGGCGCGCGCCTCCTCGAATTCCTCGACCCTGGCGCGCTGGGTCAGGTCGCCCGAGATCACGACCACGTCGGCCGCGATGCGCTCGACCAGTTCGCGCAAGGGACCGAGCAGCGCCTGGTCGACGCGGCCGAAATGCAGGTCGGACAGGTGAACGAGGGTGCGCATCCGAAATCTCCTTTTATATTTCCTGTGGTGGCGCCCTGCCCGATGCGCGCCGTTCACGCGCGGCCCGGCGCCGGTTCAGGGTGGCCGCGCCGCCGATGCAGATCGCCAGCCAGCCGCAGCCCTCGGCCAGCGCGGCCAGGATATCGGTCAGGTAGTGCGCGCCGAGGTACATGCGCGAGAACGCGATCAGCCCGATCATCAGCGCCGCCAGCACGAAGGGCAGCAGGCGCCCGGTCCAGGACTTGGCGTAACGTGCGACGTAGCAGGCCAGCAGGCCGTACAGCACGGTGGCGGCCATCGTGTGCCCGCTCGGGAAACTATAGGTGGTGAGGGTGAGGATCGGTTCCTCGAAATGGGGACGCGCGCGCTCGAAGGTATGCTTGAGCGCCACATTGAGCAGCATCCCGCCCGGCACGCTCGAGACCAGCGCCACGATCCAGTAGCGCTGCCCGCGCCGGACCATCCAGACGCCGACGCCGAAGGCGATCGCCAGCACGCCGGGCGTGCTGTGGATGTGGGTCAGCACCAGCAGCGCATCGCGCAACAGGCCGCCCTGGCTCGCGTGCCGGTGCAGCCAGTCGGCCACCACCATGTCGAGCTGGGTGATCGGAGCGCCAGCATTGAGCGCCCCGGCCAGGTGGGCAAAGCCCGCCATCGCCAGCAGCAGGAACACGATCCCGACGGTGAGATGGAGGCCATACTCGCCTTCCGGAGAAAAACGGGCGGCGGCGAAACGGTGAAGACGGGGCAGGACATTGCTCATGACATTGATTATGACTGACTTGGCGAAAAAACCACACACGCAAAAATTTACTGTATATCCGAACAGTAGCTGTGGATTCGTACAGTAGTTGTGTTATTCTTTCCTCACTGCACAACCACTACGATTCAAGGAAACGAACATGACGACTCTGAACAGCTCCTTCGGCCTGGAACACGCACCCGTCCCCTTCCTGGCGCGCATTGGCCGCCGCGAAATCCTCATCACCCGTGATTTCCGCAAGCGCTTCTATGCGGTCAATCCGGTCATCGAATGCGATACCGGCGTCGAAGCCGGCCACGTCGAGATCCTGCTGTTCCGCCGCTGGCTGCTCATTCTTTCCAAGGCGCACTGACAGGCGGCGATGCGTAAGCTGATCTACGTTGGAAAAATTCATATGGATGCTTGAATTTATTCCTTTTCTTTCTATGGGCCGAGACCGTACGCTACGGTTTCCCACCCTCCAGAAAGATAATAAATGCTTCGCAAAACCTTCATCCGTTCGCTGGCGGCACTGACCCTGCTGGTGCAGACTTCGGCATTTGCCGCCGACGTCAATCTGCTCAACGTGTCGTATGACCCGACCCGCGAGCTGTACCACGAGTTCGATGCGGCCTTCGCCAAGCACTGGAAAGCCAGGACGGGCGACAACGTCACCGTGAAGCAATCGCACGGCGGTTCGGGCAAGCAGGCGCGTTCGGTGATCGACGGCCTGCAGGCCGACGTCGTCACCCTGGCGCTGGCCTATGACATCGACGCCATCCGCGACAGGGGCCTGATCAATCCGGGCTGGGAACAGAAGCTGCAATACCACAGCGCGCCATACACCTCGACCATCGTGTTCCTGGTGCGCAAGGGCAATCCGAAAAAGATCAAGGACTGGAACGACCTGGTCAAGCCGGGCGTCTCGGTGATCACGCCGAATCCAAAGACCTCGGGCGGCGCGCGCTGGAACCACCTCGCGGCCTATGGCTACGCGCTGCGCCAGCCGGGCGGCAATCCGCAGAAGGCGGCCGAGTTCCTGGGCGCCCTGTACAAGAACGTGCCGGTGCTCGATTCGGGCGCGCGCGGCTCCACCACCACCTTCGTCGAACGCGGCATCGGCGACGTGCTGCTGGCCTGGGAAAACGAGGCGCTGCTGGCGCTGCGCGAACTCGGTCCCGATAAATTCGAGATCGTCGCGCCGTCGCTGAGCATCCTGGCCGAACCGCCGGTCGCCGTGGTCGACAAGAACGTCGACAAGAAAGGCACCCGCAAGGTGGCCCAGGCCTACCTGGAATACCTGTACAGCGACGAGGGCCAGGACATCATCGCCAAGAACTACTATCGCCCGGCGGTCGACAAGTTCGCCAAGAAGTATGCGTCGCAGTTCCCGCAGATCAAGCTGTTCCAGATCAGCGAGCTGGGCGGCTGGACCACGGCCCAGAAGGCGCACTTCGCCGACGGCGGTGTATTCGACCAGATCTACACCAAGAAGTAATCACAAGCCACGACGCTCACCCGAGTCGCCTGATTTGCACGTCGTTCCCGCGCGGGAACGACGTTTTTGCGTTGCGGGCCATCATTGGTGTCCCGTTTCACCCGCGCGCCAGAAAATCCCTCGAAATAGCAAACTCGGTCACGAAGTGAACAATTCACTATCGATGGCCTGCCGCGCATCGCACTCGCGAACGCGGCGGTCCTTCCCCGCATAACCCGAACACGGAAAGGATCACCAATGTCAGTCAAACTCCGCAGGATCAACGAGCAAGTCATGGTCATCACCGGCGCCACCAGCGGCATCGGCCTGTCGACCGCGCGCATGGCCGCCGAGCGCGGCGCCCGCCTGGTGCTGGCGGCGCGCGCCGACGCTGCGCTGGACGAACTGGTCACCGAGCTGCGCGCGCGCGGCGCCGATGTCATCGCCGTCACCGCCGATGTCGGCAAGATCGACGACGTCGAGCGCATCGGCGAAGCCGCCATCCACGAGTTCGGCCGCATCGACACCTGGGTCAACAATGCTGGCATCTCGATCTTCGGCCGCATCGAAGACATCTCGCCCGAAGACCACCACCGCCTGTTCCAGACCAATTTCTGGGGCGTCGTGAATGGCTCGCTGGAAGCGGTCAAGCGCATGAAGCTGCGCGGCGGCGGCGCCCTGATCAACCTGGGCAGCGAACTGTCCGACCACGGGATCCCGCTGCAGGGCATGTACTCGGCGTCCAAGCACGCGGTGAAGGGCTTCACCGATTCGCTGCGCATGGAACTGGAAAAGGAAGGCGCACCGATGTCGATCACCCTGGTCAAGCCGTCGGGCATCGACACCATGTTCGCGGTGCACGCCAAGAACTATATGGAAAAGGAACCGAAGCTGCCGTCGCCGGTGTATGCGCCGGAGCTGGTGGCCGACGCCATCCTGTATGCGGCCCAGCATCCGAAGCGCGACGTGTTCGTCGGCGGCGCGGCCAAGATGAATTCGTCGGGCGCCCGCTTCCTGCCGCGCGCCTTCGACAAATACGTGACGGCCACCATGTTCAAGGGCCAGAAGTCGGACGCGCCGGCCGATCCGGGCCGCCGCGACGCGCTGCACAAGCCCGACCACACGCGCGAGCTGCGCGAGCGCCAGGGCATTTATCAGACCCATGAGCGCAGCCCGTACACCGCGGCCCAGCTGCGCTCGAAGCAGATCACCACCGCCCTGCTGGGCGGCGGCGCCCTGCTAGCGGCCTTCGCCCTGAGTCGGCGGACGGCTCGTTAAGAACCCGGTGTCCTCCTCGGTCAGCGGCAGATCGGGGATGGACTCGATGCGGTCGGTATCGATGTCGGCGCCATCCCGGGACACGGTGTCGCGCCCGGCCGCGGCGCGCTCGCCAGTGCCGCCCACGTCGCTGTCGCCCGAGAAATCGGCGTCGCCGACGTCGGGCCCGGCGGTGTCGCCGGCGTGGCTGGCCTCGAGGTCGGACGTCGTGCCTTCGTCGAAGTCGAGCGTCTGCTCGGGGTCGAGATTGCCGGCGAAACCGGGGCCGCCGACGACGTCGCTGCCGGTGTCCGAGATATCGCTCGGGCCGAGCGCGTCGATGCCATGGCCCTTGCCCAGGTTGCGGTCAGGGCGTTCCGGGAAGTTGTCCGGGTCGAGTGTGCTGGTGCCAGTCATATTGCCTCCATATGTGTTGATGAACCATGGAGACAGAGTACTGAATTTTGCTGCCTGGTGTCGCAGCGCAGGGCCGCATGCCGGAACTCAGAACGCGCGCCGCATCCCCACATTCATCGAGGACCCGCTGCCCGGCTCGACCATGCGCGTGCCGGCCAGGTGCTGGATGCGCGAGTAGGCGGCATAGAAATCCAGCCGGCGCGACACCGCGTAGGTGGCGCCGACGGCGAGCTGGCGCGCGTCGTTGTTGGCCGGATCGCGGTCGTTGCGGCGCACGTACGATGCCAGCAGCGTGGTCTGGCGCGATATCGGCACCGCCACGCCCATCAGCACGTCGCGGCTGTCGGTAGAGCGCGTGGCGGCGACGCTGGCGCCATAGGGATTGTCCGGATTGAACAGCGGCGAATTGCCCCAGCCGCGGTTGGCGCTATAGGCGGTGTAGGCCGTACCCCAGTCGAAACGCATATTGGCCGCGACGATGGAATTCCTGGCCGCCATCGTGATGTCGATCTCGTTGTAGCGCGTGACCTTGTCCACGTTGCGGTTCTGGTGGGCGGCGCGGATGTTCAGCGGTCCCAGGTTGACGCCGACCGTCATGCCCCAGGCGCGTCCCGAGGGCGAGCCGTCGACGTCGCCCTTGCGCCATTTGGCGCCGGTGCTGATGCCGGCGTAGCGGCCTTCGTAGCCGACGCTGTCGTCGGCGTGCATGCCGCGCGGCGCCGACTGGGCCGCCAGGCCGCCCTGGAAAGGGTCGCCGACGTCGTTCAGGGTGGTGTAGTCGAGGTTGTACTGGCGTCCGATGGTGAGCGTGCCCTGGCGCGCGCGCTCGCGCAGGCTCTCGACATCCGCCGCGCTCTCGAGCGTGAAGATGGACGACGCCGCCGGCACCGCATCCGCGCGCACGGCCAGCTGCAGTTCTGCCAGGCAGTCTGCTGCGCAGACGGCTTCCTGGATCGCCCCGGCGCCGGCGCCTTGCGAAGGAGCCGGGTTATTTTGCGCCGAAGCGCACGCCGCGCTCCCTCCGAGCACGGCCAATGCGACGATGGACATTCTCATGGCGTCAATCTCTCCCTGACACCTACTATCCGCCTGTTATGGCAACCTGATCTGTCTAATACCTCACATAACCGACAGTTTCGTATTGCTCATGCGCCAGCGCAGTACCCTATGGCCTGCCTTGATCTGTCGCACGGTTCCTGCATTGATGTCCACCGTACACCGAATGGTGAGCCGGTGCAATCTTTACGAGATTTCCAGAAATATCGACATTAACGCCGCAACGCGGCGAAGGCGGCCGGCTCCCATTCGCGCAGCGCCAGCAGCAGGCCGCTGCCGCGCCGCTGCGCCAGGGGCGCGCCCAGGCTTTCCTCGTGCAACTGGGCGAAGCGGGCGCGCATCAGGCGCAACTCGTGCTGCAGCTTGGCGCGCGCGCTGTCGGTGAGCATGCCATGCGCGAAATCGAGGGTCTCACTGGCGCCATCGAAGCCGCCGGCCACGAACTCGGGCATGCCCTGGCCATTGAAGTAGCGCCGGATCGGGCCGTCAGCCAGCCAGTCGAAGTCGCGCGCCACATTGACGCGGATGCGGTTGCCGGGCAACAGCGTGATCAGTTGCAGGCGGTCCAGGCGCAGCAGGTATTGCAGGCACTCGGTCTCGCTCAGCCGGTAGACATTGAGCATATCGAGCATGCGCCAATGGTTCAGCGCACACACCGCCACCAGCAGCAGCTTGTCGTCCTGCACCAGTTCGCCCTCCTGCTCGGCGCTCAGGGTGCGCAGGCGGCGCTGGCCGTTCTGGGCTTCCTGCGCGATCTCGGCCAGGGTAAAGCCGAGCAGGCTGCAGATTTCCACGATGCGCTCGAGCGTGAACTGCTCGCTGGCGAACAGGCGCTTGATGCTTGGCTCGGACAGGTCGAGCGCGACGGCGACGTCGCGGTAGGTCAAGCCTTGCAGCTTCAGCTGGCGCTTGAGGGTGGCGATGATCTGGCTGATTTGGGTCATGGTGGGAACTCGGGGAACGATCAGGAAACGGTACCGGTCGCCGCTGCATGCCAGACCGGCACCGCGGCCAGCCTGACGGCGTTCTTGCCGCCGCGCTTGGCGGCGTACATGGCATGGTCGGCGCGTGCCAGCCAGGCGTCCAGGTCAGGCTTGTCGCCGGGCGCGAACAGCGCCACGCCGATGCTGGCGCCCACCGTGACGTCGGTGGTGCGCAAGGTGTAGGGCTCGCGGATGCAGGCGAGCAGCTTGCGCGCGGTATCTTCCGCGTCGCCCGGGCTGGTCAGCATCTCGAGCACCACCACGAATTCGTCGCCGGCCAGGCGCGCCACCAGGTCGGTCTTGCGCACGGACTGGGCCAGGCGCGCGCCGAACTGGCGCAGCAGCTCGTCGCCCTCCTCGTGGCCGTGGGTGTCGTTGACCGCCTTGAATCCATCCATGTCGATGAACAGCAGCGCCGCCGGCATCGTGCTGCGCGAGGCCCGGGCCATGGCCTCGGGCAAGGCCTCCATCAGCGCGCGCCGATTCGGCAAGCCGGTCAGCACGTCGCGCAACAGCAGCTCATTGAGCTCGGCGGTGCGTTCGGCCACCGCCGATTCGAGATGCTCGTTCATCTGCTGCAGCGCGCGCCGGTACTGCGCTTCGCTGCTGACCAGGTCGCGCATCGTGCCCGACAACATGTTCGCTTCATGGAAACCGCTGATCTGCGGGATCGGCGGCAAGTCTTTCCCGCTCGCCGTGGCCTCGGTCACCCGTTCGATCGCCTGGCCCAGCTGGGCCATCGGCTGCGCCAGGCGACGCGCCAGCAGCGCGGCCGCGAGCACCAGCAGCAAGCCCAGTAAAGTGCTCCAGGCCAGCATGCGGCGTTTCAGCTCGCTTGCCCCCTGCAAGGCTTTTTCTTCATCCTGCCGCACCAGCACCGACCACTGCAGCGTCGCCGGGTTGCCGGCGTGGCCGGTCTGGCTGAATCCGGTAAGATAGGTGCGCCCGCCCGGCCACGCTTCGCGCAGGGCGCCGGTGTCGCCCAGGTTGGCGCGGCGCAGGCTGGCGGTATCGATTTTCTGTTCGACCAGCTCCTGCGGCCCCAGCATCACGGTGCCGTCGGCGCGCACCACCAGGATCTCGGCGCCATACTCGCGCAGCGCCGGCGTGAGCAGCATCTGCGCCTGGCGGCGCGCCCATTCCCAGCTCAGGTGCAGGCCCAGCACGGCGAACAGCTCGCCCTCCTGGCTGAACACGGGCGTCGACACGTCGACGAAACGCCAGGGGTCGGGCCGTTGCGGCATCAGCTTTTCCAGCAGCAGCGCCGGATGGTAGTCGGTGGCGCGTACGCCATCGCGGCCGACCTGGAACCAGGGACGCATGCTGACGTCGTTCCCCTCCAGCAGCCCCATGGTCGATGCCACCACCTTGCCCCTGGTGTCGGCCATGCCGATCCAGGCGTAGTCGGGGAAGGTCTGCTGCAGGCTCTCGAGCGTGACGCGCGCTGCCGCGGGATTGCGTGCCTGGCGCACCGACGGCAAGGCGGCCAGCAGGCGCGCGTCGCCGACGGCCTGCTCCACGACGCGATTGAGCGCATCGCGCATCTGCCACGACAGTTGTTGCAGGCGCAACTCGGCTTCAGCATTCGCCTGGCGTACGGCGAAATGGTTCACCACCGCCAATTGCAACGCCACGGTCAATGCCACGGTGATACACACTGCCAACGTCATCAGGGTCGACAGGCGGAATTTGCAGAGCAGGCCTTGCATAAGAGATTTGCGTAAACGTAATAACCCGTCATCATAGCGCTGAAACTACGGGTGAGTTCATCACTGGAAACAATGCACAAGAGAAATTTCTTGGTCGCTGAAGATTTTGGACAGAACGCAACACTTTAACGCAAGCCGAAGTCGCTGCAGCATTTCTTTTAGCAAAAAATTGTATCCATTTCTCGCCATTCTAGAACGGGCATTTTCGGAAAAATCGACTATGGGGAATAAGACATTCGATCATGTCACTATTCGGTTTTGCCGAGTGGCACAAGGACGATACAGATGACCACGCATATGGACCGCTTCCAGGAGATGCAGATCTTCACGCGCATCGTGGAGCGGCGCAGTTTTACCGTCGCGGCCGAGGAACTGTCGCTGCCGCGCGCGACCGTGACGAATGCGATCAAGCGCCTGGAAGCGCGGCTCGCCACCCGCCTGCTGGAGCGCACCACGCGGGTGGTCGCGCCAACGCTCGACGGCCAGGCGTATTACGAGCGCTGCTTGCGCCTGCTGGCCGACCTAGGCGAAATGGAAAGCGTCTTCACCCGCGCAGCGCCGACCGGCTTGCTGCGCGTAAACCTGCAGGCCACGCTGGCGCGCCGGGTCGTGGCGCCGCGCCTGCCGGCCTTCCTGGCGCGTTATCCGGGCATCGAACTGCAGATCGGCGAAGGCGACCGGCTGGTCGACCTGGTACGCGAGGGCATCGATTGCGTGCTGCGCGTCGGAAATCTGCAGGATTCGTCGATGGTGGCCCAGCAAATCACGCAGATCGCGCAAGTGACTTGCGCCAGCCCGGCCTACCTTGAACGCCATGGGCGGCCCGCCACGCTCGACGGCTTGCAGCAGCACCAGGCCGTCAACTTCATCTCCTCTGCCACCGGCAAGCCGTATCCGCTCGAATTCCTGGTCGACGGCGCCCTGCGCCAGCTCACCTTACCCGGCCCGGTCTCGGTCACCGGCGCCGACATGTACACGGCCGGCGCGCTCGCCGGCCTGGGGCTGGTGCAGGTGCCGCGCTACCGCGTCGAACGCGAGCTGGCCCAGGGCGAACTCGAGGTCTTGCTGCCCGACCTCGCGCCACCGGCCCTGCCCGTGTATGTGCTGTATCCGCAGAGCCGCCAGCTGTCGCCGCGGGTGCGGGTGTTCGTCGATTTCCTCAAGGACGCGTTCGCCGGCTTCGGCTGAGTGCTTCGGTTACCATAAAAACACGATTACATATTCAGGAGACCTTCCATGCCGCGTTCCCCCTTCTACCCCCTGCTCGCCGCCGCCCTGGCCATCGCCGCACCCATGTCGCTCGCCGGCCCGGTGGTCTCGATCGACAGCGGCAAGGTAGAGGGCAAGATCGACGCCGGCATCGCCAGCTGGAAAGGCATCCCCTTTGCCGCCCCGCCGGTAGGCGCCCTGCGCTGGCGCGCACCGCAAGCCGTCCAGCCCTGGACCGGGGTGCGCCAGGCAAACAGCTATGCGGCGGACTGCATGCAACTGCCCTTCCCCAGCGACGCGGCGCCGCTCGGCACCAAACCCGATGAGGACTGCCTGTACCTCAACGTCTGGAAGCCGGCCGACGCGAAAGGCAAGCTCCCGGTGCTGGTCTGGATCTATGGCGGCGGTTTCGTCAACGGCGGCTCGTCGCCGCCGACCTATTCCGGCGCCGAGCTGGCGAAACAGGGCGTGGTGGTGGTCAGCTTCAATTACCGCATCGGCCGCTTCGGCTTCTTCGCCCATCCGCAACTGACGCAGGAAGCCGACCAAAAGGCCGCGCCCGGCAACTATGGCTTCATGGACCAGATCGCGGCGCTGGAATGGGTCAAGCGCAATGCCGCGTCCTTTGGCGGCGACCCGGCCAACGTGACCATCAGCGGCGAATCGGCCGGCGGCATGTCGGTCAATTTCTTGCTTACGTCGCCACAGAGCCGGGGCCTGTTCGCCAAGGCCGTCGTGATGTCGGGCGGCGACGGCGGCACGGCGCCGACGCCGCCCGCCGACGCCGAGAAGATCGGCCTGAATTTCGCGACCGGCAAGGGCATCGCGGCCGACGATCCGAAGGCCCTTGAAAAACTGCGCGCGCTGCCGGCCGACAGCGTGGTCGATGGCCTGAACCTGGCGAACTTCAGGATGCAGGGCATGCCGACCTACCACGGGCCGTTCGCCGACGGCAGGCTGGCCATCGATTCGGGCGCCGCCTTCGCCGCCGGCCGCATGCACAAGGTGCCGGTGATGATCGGCGCAACGAGCGCCGACATCGGCGGCAAGACCGGCTATATGGTCGCCGGCGCGCGCAGCCTGGCGGCGACCCTGGCCGACCACGGCGTGCCGGTGTACGCCTACCGTTTCTCGTACGTGGCGGAATCCGTCGCCAAGCCAGGCGCCGGCGCCGGCCATGCGACCGACATCCCCTTCTTCTTCGATACGGTGGCGGTCAAGTACGGCGAGCAGGCGACGGGCAAGGACGTCGCCGTCGGCAAGGCGATGAGCACGTATATGGTGAACTTCGCCAGGCGTGGCGATCCGAATGGTGCGGGCTTGCCGGCGTGGCCGCGCTATGCGCGCTCGGGCGACCAGTTGATGGATTTCGCGGCGAACGGCAAGCCGGTGGCGCAGAAGGATCCGTGGGGCGCCGAGATCGATGCCGCTGCGGCATCCCGCCGTTGACCCGGCCCGCGGCGCACGACCGGGACGCCGCGGGAATGGCGCATCGTTTATAATATTGCTTGGGTGATCATACCGCTCAGGTATGACAGGATTTGCGCTGGTCGGGCCGCCACGCGGCTCGGTTACGCACATCACCCATGTCACTTGCCCATCATCCCCGCATTGCTCTGGCCAGTTCCTGGCCACATCGCTTCCTGCCTTCGCTGACCATGACGCGGACCATTCCGTGCCATGCCGGACCGTGGGCTGCCAATTCATGAGACATACCGGACGGCATATGCGCCGTCGCGGCTGGAAAACCTTTATGCGCATCGAACGACGACTCTCCCATACATTCCAAGAATTCATTGCATCCGGCAAGGCCGGCGGCGCCGTGCTGATCCTGTGCACCCTCGTTTCCCTGGCGATCGCCAATTCGGCGTGGAGCGCTTCCTACCTGGGCTTCTGGCACATTCCGCTCGGCGGCTTGAGCGTCGAACTGTGGATCAACGACGCCCTGATGGCGATCTTCTTCCTGCTGGTCGGCCTGGAACTCAAGCGCGAGCTGTATAACGGCGAGCTGTCCGACCTGCGCAACGCCATGCTGCCGATCCTGGCGGCGGCCGGCGGCATCGTGGTGCCGGCCGGGATCCACTTCGCCCTCAACGGCGGCACGCCGACCCAGCCCGGCGTTGGCATCCCGATGGCCACCGACATCGCCTTCGCGCTCGGCGTGCTGGCGCTGCTGGGCAAGCGCGTGCCGGCCTCACTCAAGGTATTTTTGGCCGCGCTGGCCGTGATGGACGACCTGGGCGCGATCATCGTCATCGCCGTGTTCTATACCGCGCAACTGTCGGTCGCCTACCTGGTGGGCGCGTTCGCAGTGTTCGCGGCGCTGCGCCTGATGAACAAGCGCCTGCGCATCCTGGCGCTGTGGCCCTACCTGCTGGGCGGCGCGCTGATGTGGTTCCTGATGCTCAAGTCGGGCGTGCACGCAACCATCGCCGGGGTGCTGCTGGCCTTCACCATTCCCTATTCGGCGCTGGAAGACGATCCCAGTTCGCCGTCGCACCGCCTGGAGCACGTGCTGCACAAGCCGGTGGCCTTCCTGATCCTGCCGATCTTCGCGCTGGCCAATACCGGCATCGTGATCGGCGCCGACTGGGCCGGCGAGCTGGCCTCGCTCAACAGCCTGGGCATCCTGGTCGGCCTGGTGCTCGGCAAGCCGGTCGGCATCCTGCTGTTCAGCTTTGCGGCGGTCGCGGTCGGCGTGTGCCGCCTGCCGCTCGACCTGGCCTGGCGCCATGTGCTGGGCGCCGGCATGCTGGGCGGCATCGGCTTCACGATGTCGATCTTCATCACGAACCTGGCATTCGTGGGACATGCGGATATCATCAACGCCTCGAAGATGGCGATCCTGGCCGCGTCGGTGATCGCGGGCACGATCGGCTTCACCTGGCTCAAGCTCATGGGCGCGCCGCTGGCCTCCGACCGTGACCTCGACACCATGGACTTCGACCAGGATCCGCCAACGCAAACGCAATAAGCGACACTGCCGATGAACAAGGTCATCCACCCCGCGCGCGCGGTCGCCCTGGGCTTCCTGCTGGCGATCCTCGCGGGCACCGCGATGCTCATGCTGCCGCTGGCGCGCGCCGACGGCGGCGCCGCGCCGCTGATGGTGGCCTTTTTCACCTCGGTATCGGCGGTGTGCGTGACCGGACTGGTCCTGGTCGACACCGGCACCTACTGGTCCGGCTTCGGCCAGTCGACGATCATGGTGCTGTTCCAGCTGGGCGGCCTGGGCATGATGACCGCCGCCACCCTGCTCGGCCTGATGGTGAACCGCTCACCGAAGCTGCGCACGCGCCTGATGACGCAGACCGAGACGCGCTCGATCGGCATGGGCGACATCTCGAGCGTGGCGCGGGTGGTGCTGGTGGTGTCGGTGCTGTTCCAGCTGGCGATCGCGGCGATCCTGACGCTCAGGCTGCAGTCCGACTACGGCATGGCCTGGGGCGAGGCCGGCTGGGTGGGGCTGTTCCACGCGGTATCGGCCTTCAACAACGCCGGGTTCTCGATCCACCCCGACAGCATGATCCGCTACGCGGGCGACGCCGGCATCCTGATGCCGGTGATGCTGGCCGCCATCATCGGCGGCGTGGGCTTCCCGGTGCTGCACGACCTGCGCCACCGCTTTCGCGATCCGCGCCACTGGTCGCTGCACACCAAGCTGACCCTGTCCGGCACCCTGATCCTGCTGTTGCTGGGCTATGTCGCCATCCTGCTGTTCGAATGGGGCAATCCCCAGACCCTGGGCGCCTTCGGCCTGGTCGACAAGCTCATGAACGGGATGTTCATGTCGGCGGCGGCGCGCACCTCGGGCTTCAACACGGTCGACGTGGCGGCGCTGACCCGCGAAACCTGGGCCCTGCATTATTTTTTGATGTTCATCGGCGGCGGCAGCGCGGGTACAGCGGGCGGGGTCAAGGTGGGCACCGTGGCGGTGCTGGTGCTGCTGGTGATCGCGGAAGCCAAGGGCCACACCGATACCGAGGCCTTCGGACGCCGGGTCGGCTCATCCGCCCAGCGCCAGGCGGTCACGGTGCTGGTGCTGGGCAGCGTCGTCGTCGCCTTCGGCACCGTGGCCCTGCTGCGGATTTCGCACTTCCCGACCGACCAGGTCATCTTCGAGGTGATCGCAGCTTTCGGCAGCGCCGGCCTGTCGACCGGGATCACCGCCGACCTGCCGCCCTCGGGCCAGCTGGTGCTGGCCCTGCTCATGTTCGTGGGCCGGGTCGGCACAATCACTTTTGCAACCTCGCTGGTGCTGGGCGAGCGGCGCATGCCTTACCGTTATCCTGAGGAGCATCCAATTGTTGGGTAGAATTTTCACAGAGCAGTTCGCGTTTTCCTCTGGCGACAGCGTGGTCGTCATCGGCCTCGGACGCTTCGGCGGCGCGGTGGCGCAGTCGCTGATGCGCCTGGGCCATGACGTCATGGGCATCGACACGCGCGAAGACCTGGTGCAGATCTGGGGCGACCGCCTGACCCACGCCGTGCAGGCCGACTCGACCAACGAGAACGTGATGCTGCAGCTGGGCGTGGCCGATTTCTCGCACGCGATCGTCGGCATCGGCTCGGACCTGGCGGCCAGCCTGATGACCCTGATGGTCTTGACCGAACTGGGGATCAAGGACATCTGGGTCAAGGCGATGACGCCGGAGCACGGGCAGATCGCCCAGCGCATCGGCGCCCACCACGTGATCTATCCCGAAGCCGACATGGGCGCGCGCGTGGCGCACCTGATCACGGGACGCATGATGGACTTCATCGAGTTCGAGGATGGGTTTGCGATTGCCAAGATCAACGCCCCGGCCGAGACCCACGACCGCACGCTGGCCGAATCGCACGTGCGCAGCCGCTTCGGCGTGACCGTGGTGGGCGTCAAGCGCGCCAACGAAGACTTCCAGCACGCGCTGGCGGATACGACGATCCGCTCGGCCGACCTGTTGATCGTGTCGGGGCCGACCAGGAAGATCGAGATGTTCGCGGCCGGGGGCAAGAAGCGCAAGTCGCCGTAGACAACCTGGCGGCGACCGCGGAGATCGTCGCGCACCCATGCCCGGCCAGTGCTGGTCAGGCCGCAGGAAGGCAGGCCAGCCTGGATGCCGGTGAGATGAGGCGCATGGCCGAGACCAGCATCGCATACTCGGGCTCCTCGATGTTGTCACTGGCAATGACGACGGTATCGACCAGCACCGCCTGCAAGGCCAGGACGGCGCATACCGGCGTGGCGGCATCGAGGATGATCCGGGCACTTTCAATCCGCATCGCCAGGGATATGGGGGTATGTTCGCTCATACATGATGCTAGCTTGCGCCCATCGAAGCGAACGGCGCCGACCTAGTGTCCTGAATTGAAGATTCGTTGAATAAATATGGCGAGAATCGGCCCGATACTGCGTCGCAAATGCGCGCAAGGCCCCGGCCTTGCTGTGCTTTGCTCCTTGTCTCGGACCGATTTCGCCACATTGATTGTTCAACGAACTTCCAATTCAGGACACTAGCGGGTCGTCACCTTGCCGGACAGCACGGCGCCAACGAGCGCGGTAAACTCACCGCAAGCGGCATCCGCCCCGGCCTGGCGCGCCTCGCCCGCCGTATCCCTCGTGGCGCCTTGCAGGATCGTATTCTGATCGTGCAGCAGTCCGATCTGCATCGCCATCAGACGCTCGGCTTTGCTTGGCGCATGGATTCCCGCCGCGTTGCAGATGGCGTCGATGCGCCGGCCGAGCAGTTCCGACGCATCAGGCGGCGAAGCCTCGCTGGTCGATGTGTGGCTCGTCCGGGCAGCATCGCCAGGCATTGCTTGTTCGTGCAGGATCTTGCCCGCAACCGCGCCGAGCTGCGCCTGCACCGCATCCCGAACGACGGTGCCGGCTCCGCCAACGGCCCCAAGTTGCAGCAATACGCGCTCGATCGCGCGCAGTGTATCGCACAGCCTCGACATATCCGGCGCATCCTCACCCAGGCGCGCTTCGGTCACGCTGGCGATCGACAGCACTGCGGCCACGCAATGACGAACCTGCTGAAGGCTGCGCTCGGCGTCCGCGCCCCGACGAGCCCTTGCATAGTCGATGGCGTCGGCACGCGCCAGCAGCGGCTGGCTGCTTTCGTCCGCTGCCCTGCGCGCCCTCTCTCGCGCAGCCGGCGACGAAGCGTCGCTCGACATACATTCCCAGTCCGCCAGGCTGAATCGCCCGAGCTGCTCGCCGGATTGGCCCAGCACTGGAACGTGAATCCTGATCGTCGTCGCCAACGAGCGGTTCATCCACTCAAGCGGCGCCACGCGAAATCCGGGGTCGCCATCCTCGTCCACCTGCGGATGCACGGTCTCCCAGAAACGTACGAGCAAGCCCTCTAACAGCAGCAGACCGCGCAAGAGCCCTTCGAAACCATGCTGGTGCGTCCAGGCTTCGGTGAGCCAGGCGGCGATCTGCAGATCCTTGGCGTCTGCGCTCAACGTCATCTTGCAGCGCATCTCGATTCGGGCCCAATCGACGCGCTTCAGAGCCTGCTCCCACCCGCCCATCGGCAGACTCGGATTGTCTTCCCGGCGCGCCTCGCGTAATTCGTCGAAAATGGGGGCGAAGCGGATCGGCGGTCCGGTGGGCAGGTCCTGCCTGATCGGATGGAGGAGCGACTCCAGTTCGCTGCGGTGTTCGGCGCTCAGTGGCGGGCCTGGCTGGCTAACGTCGATGTCGGTCATGTGGCAGAAAAATGATGGATGATCCCGACACGATTATTGCGCTCGTGATGGGATTGGTCCATGTATTTTCTTGTCGTTCAAAGTCATCGCCACTTGCGCGCAGGGCGCAGCTTCCTGACTGTTCGGGCAGGGATTCAGCGTGTATGACGAAAAAAGCCCCAACGTGTGGGGCTCTTGTTAAGTATGCTTGGCGGAAGC
>Ga0265780_10002621_pt1 | contig 24231 bp, 24 predicted proteins | sample P1T30metagenome_FD_192432 | JGI IMG/M metagenome (GOLD analysis project Ga0265780, IMG submission 192432) | Plant litter microbial communities from East Loma Ridge, Irvine, California - P1 T30 | ecosystem: Environmental > Terrestrial > Plant litter > Unclassified | place: USA: California... | reverse complement strand
TGTGGTGGTTCGGGGGGGGCGGGGGTGGCGGGGGGGGGGGGGGGGGGGGCCGGCGGGGGCGGGGCCGGTGGGGGGGTGGGGGCGGGCGCCGGGTTGGGGGGCCGGAGGGGATGAGGAGGCGGTTGTTGTTGCTGGGACGGAGGCGGGGGTGGTGCGTGTTGGTGGTGGTGTTGAGGTGTCGTCGGAGGCGGTTTTGGGGGTGATGCCGTCGGGCTTTATGGGTGCGTTCTTGTGAATTGGGATTGGAGGCATGGTGATGATGGGGCTGTTGTATAGAGCGGATTTGAGGGCTTACGGGGTGCTCAGTGGTGCTTATGATGGAAATTGTGGCAAGATTGGAGAAGTAGAAGTCCCGTGGTAAGTCAGGTTATATGTTTGGTATAGAAGTTCGTTCGTTGCTGCCTTGTGTAATTTGTCGCGCTGGCCTCAATCGGCCGTGCATTGAGGTGATTGCCGTTTTGGGCGATGATGTCATACAGCACGTGCGCACGACCTTCACCTCGATGACTCTCCAAAACTCATAGATTCGTACCCTCGCTTAAGGAGTGGAATGGCCCCTAAGGACCACAAGCTGACTGTAGACTAACATTGACGCACGAAAATACCCCCGTCTTTCCTCAGTCTCTCATTGCATCCGCCCTCCAAATTGATGCATCTTCTTACATACCACACGTCGGTCATCCCTACCGTACCGCGGTCGGGTTGTTACTCGACGATGTGATGCGATGATATCAGAATCTAATACCATGACCAGATGGTGACAAGTCTAGTTTGAGACGCGAAATAAATAGCCTGTCATTATTGCATCACACAGTCGAGCAACCTCCCAAGCGCGGTACGGTAGTAACGCATCTCCAAGACTCAGGGGCAACTACCTCTAGCCAGCTGCTGCGGGGAGCAGTTGATAGTTTTATAAGAGCTGTAGGAGGTAGGTGAAGGTTGTGCTCCGAGTCCGGGATTCGGTGCATCTGTATTGACGATATGCGGGTTACGAGAACGGCTCCGTACGGGTGTAGCAGCTGGCGTAGATGGTGGTGGAGCGGGTGACGGGGATGGCGGATTAGAGGGCGGTGGAGAGGTAGTTTGCGAGGAAGAAGATGGTGATGGCGAAAAAGAAGGCGTTGTGGATGAAGTCATCGCCATGGAAGAGTTGGAGAAGCTAGAAGTGGTCAAAATCATTGACGAATTGGACATGCTGGAGGACGTCATCTTGACTGACTCCATTGTACTTGTCGAAGGCCTATGGAGATACGAGGTCAGCATTGCAAACACAGACAGGCGACTAGACGTACCTAGATGAAACGGGTGATGTGGTCGATGTACTCATGGCCGTCGAGCTCTGCGAGATTAAGCAGGCAGACACCGACTCTGCTCGCTTCCCGAGTTCGGAAATCGCGCAAGGGTTGTCTGAATGCGCTCGATCCCCTCTAGCAAGATTGTAAACGACGTCGAGATTTGGCCGTCCTAACAACCTTTCTGGGGGTACTCTAGTCCATGCATGTGAAATAATAAACTTCTTCATGTTCTCGTTAGGTCGAATGATACCCGAGTGGTCTATCAATTCAACATTTGGTGCAGCATAGAGGTATGCAGCCAGTCCTGACTTGAGGATCATCAGCCTGAACGCCATATGTGCATTGAGTGACTTACAACAATGGCTGTAGCCTGACTCGTGCCACTGTGCACTTCCTCCACAGGATCGTTGTCGACTTTGATATTTTTCGCCGGAGCATAGACAGATAGTGAACCGGCGTGTCCCGGTTCTGCAGGCGTTGTGCTCAAGAATAGTGAGCCATCCATCTCCACCCCACCGACTGTTATGAGGCCATTGTCTGGAGTTCCGAGACTCTGAGGAAGTGTCTGGTGCAGTCTTTTCTCTGGGTAATTTCCAGCAGCAGTGACAACGGTGACCTTGCGCGCTTCACACCATTCGAGCATATCTTCCAGGACAGTCTGGAAGTCCATCTGTGTAGCAGGCCTAATTGGAATTCCTTCACAGCTTTAGTCAGAGTGGCCATGCATACTACTTGGATAACTTACCCCAAGACATGTTGATAACAGACTTAGCGTTGAAGTCATCTGCGATTCTCCTTCCTATATGGCTTCTTAGGTTTATAAAGATCCTGTTCAGTGCGGCTGGCCGTATACCGACATTTCTGTCGTCCTCTGGTTGGCCGCTTCCGGTATTCCACTGGCCTTTGGTTTTGGATAGGTGGAGGTTTGCATTCGATGCCACACCTTGAAAGCGTCCAGCAGCGACTATTGCCATTCTTGTTCCATGCCCAGTACCACCACCAATATCGGGATCACGTATGAATGCTCCATCTCTTCCGCCTTGCCTAGCACTTTGAAGGAAATCAGCTGCGAAGGTTAGCTCAGTACCGAGATAATAATGCTCGACAGTTCGGCCTTGTCCAGCCGCCAAATCCTGTTCGTGTCAGATCATACGCCTTCCAAATATCGCCGTAGATCAGACTTACGGGTCGAGAAAGATCAAATCCATCGTCTAGTACGTATATTGTGACACCCCGGCCAAGAGAGTCATCAGCAGCGTAGGGAGGGTCCTGACTTGGATCTTTTGCTAGAGGCACTTGTGGAAGAGATGATAACATCTTCTTCCAGTAGGGAGCATTCTCGCCGCCTGGAAGAAGAGCTCGTTCTGAGAGAGAGGACCCTCCTGCCTCTTTGAGACGGTTCTGATGGGCTTCTTTGTCTTCGAAGGTCGGTTGAACGGGCGTTAATTCGTTCCTATAAGCCCGAGGCAAAATGTGAAATTCGTTTTCATCCTCCGAACTGAAGTCCTCGGGACCGACAACATTGGCGTATGCAATCAATACGAAGGGATATCTGTTCTTAAGATCGTTTGCCTGCGTGGAGTTGAGATTTGTTATGTAGATCTGGCTGTCCATCTTGTCCGGCTCATCGCTCTCTGCTTTCCCAACGCCCCCATCCAATTCTTCGATAAAGTTTTTGAACGTTTCTAGCGATGTTCCTCTTCGCGTACAGATGATGTAGGGCAGCATATCGCCAGTCGCAGTCGGCGTAGCACTACTACTGCTCGACGACGTCGAAATAGTCTTCGTGCTCGCCGTAGTCTCAGCTTTCGAAGTCTGCGTAGGAGCCGACTGGCTAGCACGAGCACTTTCACTCGCCTTGGGAGTGGCAGTTGGCGTCGGTACATCTGTCTTCGGTGTGTCTGTTTTTGGCGGTTCTTGCTCCCATGGGAAGTCTTCAAGGGCTTTCATGGCGCTACCCGCCTGCTCCAATTGTCCTCCCGGCTTAGCGTAGTCTGCCATATTGCTTCGGACTTGTTGTTGGACATCTGGTTTGAGAGAGTCAAAGCCTTGGAGCATCGCGCCCATTGATTGCATCCAATTGGCCGAGCTACGTCCTGCATTCTGCGCTTTGTTGAAAATATCCATTCCGGATTTGCTAAGACCATCGGCCGGGAATGATTGCTGAATGCCGTTTAGAGAAGCGACGACGCCATTTGCGCTGTTCGCTGCCCCAGAGAAAGTTCCTGCAAGAGCAGCAGCTCCAGCACCGCCGGCCGCTCCAGATGCAAAGCTCGCGGCACTTGACGCCACGTTCCCGATATCTTTTGCTGCTGAGCCCGCGGCGCCGCCCACTTTTCCTAAGAAGCCGAACAGTCCGCCACCTCCATGATCGCCACTATCAGGACTGCTCGTGTCGGGTTTCGTGGATTCTCCAGGCTGGGCTTGGATGGTTTGACCGCCCACAGCAACAGGTTGTGCAGTTGAGAGATCGCTGGGTATGGGCAGAGTCTGGCCTCGCATCACGACTTGAGTGGCCAGGAGTTGGGCAAGTGATCCATCTTGTAGCATGATCTCCACAGGTTGTTGATCTGGCTGTGGTAGATGGTAGGTCTGGCCATCAATGGTCACATCGACAGCAGCGAGGGCGGGAAAGATGACCTGGGACTCATTGCCAGCTGCGGGAGTCTGACTGGGCTGAGGAGTAGAGGAAGGCATGTTTGGAAGACCGCCGCCATTTGGAGATGGTTGTGATACGCTCGGAGTACCCATCGAGGTTGGACTTGGTGCAGGGGAGGAGACGGAAGGTATCACAGTGGTGGTGACGACAATGGGAGGACCTGCGGAAGGTGTGACTGTGATAACAACTACACTGCTAGATACCGGATCGCTTTTGCTGGTGGATGTGGAAGTGTCGTTGGCCAGAATGTTCGATGTCGAAGGAGGCAGGCTCGAAGCGGAGCTGATGGGTGTGGAAGCAGTGTTGACAGGGCCGTTTGGTAGTGAAGGAAGCAAGGAAGATGTCGAGTTGATTACAGGTGCAATGGCACTTGGACTGTATTCAGGAGTAAGCGACGATAAGATTGAGGGACTGTTCAGGCTCGAGCTAGATGCAGTTGGTCCAGGCGTTACAGCAGTCGTGTTCAAGGGAATTGGAAAGGGAGCCGATGGGTACTGAATTGGATTGGCTGACTGTGCCGGCCGCGTTGCAACAGATGAAGGACTAGATCCCGAAGCAGTACCCAGAGTCGGGTTTGACGATGGCGGGGTATTGGACGGCAGTGGCCAGGAGATATCCGCGGGCACGTCCGCGCGACGATCTTCACATTCGTGTTAGCAATTTGCATGTAGACTGGTATGAGCACTTGCCTAGATGGGATATGCTATATGGCAACGAAGCGTGGGTATCTTGAAGCGTCAGCAAGAAGAGGATAGCTGGAAGTTTCTTGAGCTTCATTGCTCGCTGCTGCACGTGTATGCTAAGATAGGTAGGATTGAGGTTTTTAGAAGGCACAGAAATGGTACTTGTAGAACAAGTGGAATAGTTTGATGCGAGATATACAAAGACGGAGACACCTCTTACCCTTAAATCCTTCACGCGCGACTCTGAGTGACCAACCTGCTTGAGGCGTGGCAGGCAGATTGACAGGGAGGCAGTACCGGCGTACGGAGAGTATGCGGCGTGAAGTTTCGAGAGGTTGCACAACAGTACCTCGCCGCAGGCTTTGTTAAGTCAGAGGCACGGCAATGACGCTGATCGGCAGTTTGGTAACGACGCCGCAGTATGGCACATACGGATAGACGAACGGGATTGCGAGGACTGCTCAACCAGCCGATCACGATACAGACTACCTGGTCAGCCTTCGGTGCGATTACCAGGACCTGGTCATTCTGGCCCCAAGTACAAAATGAAACAGAGGTGTGGATGGCAAATGAACAGTCTGAGATTTATCAGGGACGTACGCGTATGCGGTGTCAAAATCCACTCCAAGGCAGACCCCAATGTTTTAATTGATCGTCTACCGTATCCAGACGCTGGGAAGCGCTCGTCTGCATCGCCGCCGCCGCACTGTTACGTCCTTCTCAATTCTGGCCCGCGGCGTGTAAGACATATGACGAAAAACCCCCCCATGCCCAGAAATCATTGTAGTGTAGCCTACGCCGTGCCGGTGTACGTCCGTGGCGACGTCGATGGTGACGGAGGCGTGGTGTTGCCGTTCCCGAAGAAGGCGCGAACATCAAGACCGTCACATCCCGCCACGCAACAACAGCATCTTGCGATTCTCCGCATGCTGCAACCAAAACTCATAATTTACGCCGGGGGTCTTCAAGGCTCTCTGATGACGTGTGTTGTTCAGTTCCTGGGAGCGAATCTACTCGCAGTTAGATAAAGTAGGACCCCATCAATGGCACAGCATCGAAGCTGTGAGTAAGATCGAAGCCGCAATTCTCCCCGCTGCTTCATGTTATCTTCAAGCTTCTTGTGTAACGAATTAATGACGTCTTGTAACCCCAGGTCCGAAGAGGCGCGAATTTGTGATTTGATTGAGTTGACAGTACTCCTCGCTACCACGGCGACATACAGACACTGTCGTTATATCATTTCACAATGACAAGTTCTTTCACATACGACCATAGGACAGTGAGAATTGGGCTTCCCGTTCGCTCAGCCTTACACAAGCACTGTACCGGCGGATCAGTAGTCAGGTGGGTGACCACTGGCGAATCCCCGCTGTTGTATGTTTTTGCCATTCTTTTTGCCCATTCTGATCAGAAGCACCAAGAAAAGTATGAGATGCCTAATTGATCTTCTTCGCTTCATTATCCAGTACTTGGCCTGTTTCAACGTCGGTATTCCTTTTTCTACGCGGGTTAACCGGCCAACTGAGTTTACGTTCCAGCTCATCCTCTAGCTGAAGCACGAAAGTCAGTGTTCAAGTTCATAGTATAACGGAACATGAATGGTAAAAGCTACTTACGCCTGGCCGCCTTTTGTACACGACCCATACGATCATCGTTAAACTCAATATACCGAACGTGAATATCAAATACCACCACCACGGGGGGTTGACCTCCAGCACGTTGACATTCATGCCAAAAAGTCCCTAGATTTGTGAGTAAAGTGATGTCATGATCGTCGTTCACGCTCTAGAGAGACGTACCGCCACAAACGTGAGTGGAAGAAAGATGAACTAGATTATTAGCTGCGATCCAAAGTGGTACCAGACGCAGCATATCTTACAGTGACCCAGGTCAGACGTTTCAGACTTGTGTTCAGTGTCGTCGACTTTTGAGCCTCTCGGATGGAAGTCAAATTGAATTCCTGGACAGCCATTAGCATGAATATTTGCGAACCTATTTCGAGTCACAGCAGTGCAAAACCTATTTGCAGGCTATCTGGATGTAGACTTACAAGTTGAATCAGGCCTAACGAGTCAGCATCGAAATTGTCAAATCATGCGCCCATAATGCGCGCAAAGTCGCTTATCGTGGTTGAAACGGTCTCAGCGGCTTCGCCTCTCTCTGAATATTTGAAGTACTCGGTGTGGAAGTTTCGGATATCCTCAATCTGACAGTGTAGTCGGCGACGAAGTTGGGTCCAGGTAGCTGCGTCCAACAACAGAAGATTGATGAGATCTCGTGACTCGCCGTTCGCGCCGAGGACTTTTGGACGCTAACGGTTTTGTAGATGTTAGCTCTGCCCTGTCCTTGATATATAGGTAGAAAAAATAAACTTACACAAAAACGCAGATGAATATCGATAGTGTCGCACAGCATCAACCATGCTCTCCTTAGCTCTTTCACAAAATCGTCGAAGAATGCCATTCCACTCACCGGCATCGAGCTGGACGTAAGAGTACTGAAATAATCCACGGTAGTCCATTGTTCTTTGCCGCTTGAATCTGGCCTCAGTATCATAGTCCAGGCCATCCTCATGCTTCTCCAGACTAAATCGAATGCCTTGAGCTGTTGGCGGTGCAAGGAGTCTGGGACTGATGCAACGACGGAATAGTACCGGACCTGATCTTCTAATTGCAACGCATCCGTGTGGGACATTTTGGAATTGAAAAGAGTAGCCTCTGGATCTGTGAGTTCGTCCACAACAAATGAGAAATGGTTAGGGTAGATGCTGCCATCGCAGTCAGTATAGGAAAAGTGAGTGTAAGGAGTGTATGACTTGAAAACTTACAGCAACCTCTTCGCATTGTCAGTGATTGGCAGGCCGCTCCGTTGGAAACTTTTGACCGCTAGGAATTCCACTCGCTTCTTTCCATTTGCATCTTCCACAAGCATTAAAACTTCTGCTGCTGCTTTCCCAAATGCTTCCGACCAGCTCCCGGCGACTATGAGCTCCGTACTCGCACCATTTTCCAGCAGTAGTTCTACAACTTGAGCCTCACAATCTGAGATGGCCAGATGAAGTGGAGTACGCCCATCCATATCTTTTGCATTGATGTCTAGACCTTGGGCGATACACAGACGTATCAATTCCATGTCCTTCCGGATAACGCCGATATGTAACGGAGTTCTCGATCGTGAGTCTCTGATGGTTTGACCGGTGCATTGAAGCAGTGAGTGAGCGAGTTGTGCTCGATCCATGTTCAGCATCAAGGTGAACGAAATTCGATCCCAAGAACTGAGCAGCTTCATAGCCTCTGTTCTGCTATTTTCCGTAGCTCGCCACAATGGAGTTCGCCCTTGTCCGTCCTTCAAAGCTGGTCGTTCTCCTTGTGCAAGTAAGACAGTTACAACAGATACCAGTCCGAATTGCGCTGCGAGATGAAGTCCACTTTCCTGTTCATCGAACATCTGGCTAGATCCCTTTTCTTCTGCCCCATTCGTACGTCCCATCGTCGCTTGTTTGGCCGACGCTACTTTTTTTCTGTCCAACAGGAACAAGCAGACGAGCTTCTCAGGGAGATCTTCAACCCCGTCAAGATGATCTACCCAATGCTGAGCGGCATATTTATAGAATGGGTGTCTCACTGGCCTTAACTCGAATTTCTCTGTGGTTTCGCAGTAGCCTTCACTGAATGTATCGAGAACAAGACAAGCCAAACAAGCTTTGGCGATAATAGCTTGGGCTTTCGGACACCAAGTGTCAAGGTTGCGCGTTAGGTAATGAGCTGCTGACTGGTCTGATAAAGACCATCTTCCTGTTCTACTCGAATCGGGGTGTACAAAAAGTATACACTTAATTGTCATTGTAGAAAAAAGTAGGTCATCGCTACTTTGGGGGACGGGGAATCCCCTATCGAGCGCAAGCACATGTCTGAGTTCTTCTTCTTCCAAAGGTCTCTTTGCCAAAAGAATCCATGCCAATGCGGTCTTGACAAAGCTTTGCTCTTCTATAGGCAAATGTTCAATGCTGAACATAGCTGCATGGTACTTTGTGTCCATGTTCTCACGATTTATCTCGTTTGCAAACCGCGTTATTATCAAATCCGCCCAAGAGAAACTAAAAGATTCAGCAATGTTTATGACAGCGGATGAGTAAACTGACAATCCAAGTGACATGTCGACAATTTTCTTCTCTACAACGATCCGTGACTCCTGGCCCTCGAAGAGACTATCCGGTAGTGCGCGCATTGCGTGCTTAACGTATATGGTAAAGTCCGAAGTTGTTGCTGTCTTACCTCTGCGTACAGGCGAGTATCGCTCGAACTTTTCCGAGAGGTCCATATCAAATTGGGAAGTGGCGAAAAGTTTCACAGGGTGATCCTTTCTTAAACCCAGCAGCCCAGAACGCAGTGTTTGTCGACACAATGTAGGCAACTGATCTAAGGCATCAATCACAAAGAAGATCTTTGACAGGCTGGCCAACATGGCGGAGATTCCGTTTAAGAGCCCCGCAACCGTTGCCTGTGATTGCCCAGCCTCGCACTCTGCATATATGTCCTTAACCGCTCGGGGTAGCTTTGGAATGCGTCGTCCTAGCTGGATAAGCAAGCTTTGTAACAGTCGCTCTGCACCATGGCTATCTTGGTGAGGAGCGTAGAGAAATGCGATCCCAACTTTGTCCTCTGCCCCATACTTCTCAAACAGTGTATCGACAATCAAAGAGACTGCTATCGCTTTCCCTGTACCGTTGTCCGCTACATACACTAAGTCGTGCTGGTCCTTGTCGAGCCATCTTCGAAATTGCGGCGAATCTATGAGCCACTGCAGTGTACCGGGGAGCCGCTGCGACTTAGCTTCATGATGTTTCGTCCAGAAATCCTGTGGTTTCAACCACCGAAGTTTATGAGCAGCCACACAAGAATTGTATCTCCACATTTCGGAACCGAATGATTGAGATGTGTTATATGCAAGAACGCAACGTGATAGAGACTGACGAGCGAGACAGGTATGTAAGACGATTGGCAATATAACAAAGAGGCAGTACGATGAGGGTCGGAATGCCAGCAGGCTACCCCGATAACTGTAAAGATCGAAGGCTGATCCTCCTTGTCCGCTTTATTAACCCCGCTTGCGCAGGTTACAACATCGCACAGAATCTGGCGCTTAGAACCAGCTCATAATTCGTCACAGTACGAGGTACCAGTCGCTTACTGTTACAAGCTTCCCCAATGTGCAGCCTGAGATTTTGTCACCGGTGAAAATCAACGTTGCACCTGTTTGGATTCTCTAAATATGGAGGTGATCTGAATATTTGAGAACCTTGGAAGATGCTGGGTAAAAATCATGTCAGATGCACTGATTCCATTGCGCAAGGCTCGGCTCTCACTTCACTTGCAGCACCATCAAATGTACGGCATCCTCAAGCATTTGTCTGTCAGAATCGATCTTCCTCTCTGCTCTGCAAGACAAATGATGAGAGCGTTGCCAAGTATTACTCTACAGTGTGTCCATAAAACCCAATTATCCGTCTCATCGCCAGGACCTCATGAAGGATTGTTTGTACCAGGTTTGATATCCCCGCCCGCTATTTCCACAGCGTCGCCTGATCCAGGCATCGACGACGCCGCAGGAAGCTCACTCGGTTCCTGAGTAACACTGGGGCACTTCTCGGTGGCATCCAGCTCTTTCTTCCTGTCGAAATATGTGCCTGGTATGAATTCCGGAAGTTGGTCTTGTAGCGCTGAATCGTACGCCTGGCTGTGCTTCCGGCGCCACAGCAGGAAGATGGAGGAGAGTATGATGACGAAAGCAGCGATTAATCCAACGACGATTCCAGCAATGGTACCGCCAGACAGGCTATTTCTCGATTGTGAAGAACCCGATGCGCCGGCGGCATATGTTGTCGGCGGCGGCAGTGTCGTGCGACCGGTGGCAGGCGAAGACGTCCGCGCCGCAACGAAAGCAACAGTCGGGCCTGCAATAACGTACGGTGACTCTAGTTCCAGGCTGAACGTGTACGTACCTGGAGAGTTTTGTTCCGAACGACAATAGAGGGCCGTGACTTCGATCCGGCCGGCTTTGCTGAAACACAAGCTGGGTGCGAATTTGGTTCTAGGAATAATTGCCACGCGGAAGTGTCAGCATAGCCAGCTTCGTCGGGCTTGTATGGCATTCGGTAACTTAAACAGCATATTGTTGTAGCAGAAGTCTTTGCCGCAGGCGTTCAAGATAGGGGGCATTCTGTGATTATTGCCGCAGGAGGGACACATGCCTCGTCGTCCGTGAGAGTCCTGTCCATGCATTTAGCACCGGCATCTAGCACCGATGCGTACACCCAGTGCCCCCTCGTTCACGCCTAGGCCCCACCATCGATCTAGGCATGATGTGGGTGGAGTGAATTGTGCTACCGAAGTAGTAGCCATGACAATCTTTTCGAACCGGAAACTAATGTGACGGAAGAAGGATGTAGAGGAAGACGGGCAGGATGAAGGACGTGTTGGCTTGCGGCTACAAGCTGTTCCATCTTCTTCAGCCGTCGTCACCTAGCACGAGCGTTAAGATGAACAATGCAGTGAAACACTATCTTTGGCTCTCTGCAGCGCGTCGACCTATCAGATCCAAAGCGTACCATACGACCCCGTGTATCGTTTGGCTCAAAAGGCGCCTGCGCTCACGCTTCGCAACATAATCTGCAAAGCAGGAGCAGTGCTCCCCACCAGGGTCCCCAGACGCACCGAACGAGCCAGCCAGTATGTTGTCAATGTGGGAGCGCCCAGATGTCCAATTAGGCAGAACGCTTCCCCTTGTAAGTCACGAGCGAGAATGGGATACAACGCTTTTGCAGAGAGAACGTTCCACTTGCCTGTATTCTAACTCTATCCTCTAAGCCAACAGCGCAAACAGCAAGTACGTCTTCTTCGCATACTCGCCCGCGTTCCTCTTCAACCTCTTCACATTCTCTGCATCCAGATCGACATCTGCTTTCTCCACCAGCCCTTCCAGTCCGTCTTTGCCATCATCCGTGGTTACAAAGCGCTGAATGTACAGCGCGTCGTATAGGACTTGCTTCAGTCGTCGCTGCTGGACTTCAGTGCTCGTGGGCTTCTCGGCCTCAACAGCATTATCAGTGTCGTCCACTTCATGCCTACCCTCTTGATCCGTCCCCCTCTCGCTCGCTGCGCTCTTCTTAACATCCTCCACAAACCCCTCAAGCACCCCCCTAACCCCCTCTTCAACCCTCTCCTTCAACACGCGCGTACACTCCGGCGCCCAGAGATCACTCCCCATCTCCGCCATATGCCTATTGACCTCCCTAAGAAACCTAAACGTGCTCGGCGACGGCTGCCCTGGCAGCGCCGGATTACCCTCCCAGAGTATGTGATTGTTCGATTGCGCGGTTAGGGATTTCGCTAGGGAGGCTTGATATGCCTGGATCGTGGGGGATGTGATACTCAGCGTCAGGACTGCGCGGAGATGTTGGAGAGTTTCGGCGTCGAACGGGGATGCGAGCGTGCTTGCCTTGTCGTGTAATTTCAAGCGCGGTATGCGGCCGCCGATTTCGCGGGCTATGCGCGTGGCGAAGACGGCTTTGTGTATCGCCTCTCCGTCATCGCCAATCTTCTCGCTCACTAGTTTCGCAAAACTTGATCCAAATTGCTGCAGCGCTTCGCGTAGCGCTTCTTGTGTGACGTCTTCGAGCAATCGGGGGTCGTCCGAGCTGAGCAGCGTCTGTTTCGAATCGCCCAGGTCGGAGTCGGAGTCGGAGTCTACGTCGTCGGCGAAAGTGTCGTCCCAGCGTGCTTCTTTCATGCTTTTGACTATGCCTTTGACTTCGAGCACGGAGTCCATCCATTTGTCGAAGGCAGATGTGAGAGTGTTTACGTGCTGGTCGCGGCCCTGGTAGGTGTTGAGGATGGTGCTTTTGAAGTTCTGCGCGCCGTTGGTTAGGTCTGAACTCTTGTCGGTTGTGTGCCATAGGGAGTTCAGGGAGGTGTCGAATGATGCGCGGTCGTCCACCCGAGTTGCTAACTCTGAGACGACGCTTTGTAGCCCCTGGGTGCGCACACGAACGATGCTCTCCAGCTTTTCGTTCATCGTATCGCGCAGGTCGTCGAGCACGTTGGCTGACTTGATGCCCGCCATCCGCGAGCCAGACAAGATCCACGTCTCGATCAGCTCCTGCCGCAAATGGGCCACTTCTTTGAGGCGATCTTCACCGTCGAGTGCCTTCTTGATGCCTTTCAGGAACGCAGCAATCGCATCTTTCGACCAGCGATGCAAAATCTTCTCCGCCTCAGGTCGTTGCAGTTCATCGTGACGGGGCCAGGGCGTATAATTCCGCGCTTCGTCCCCAATCCACCGATCATGAACATCCAGATTCAATTCGTAAAGCCCCCTGACATCCGCATCCTGAACCAACGACTGTACCTTCAACTTCGCCAACGCATCAGCCAGCCGTCGCGGAAAGATAGTCTGCGTGTCGAGACAAGTCTGTATGCAAAGCTTGAGCGCCGTGATCCCATGCCTCGCCAACTCATCGTCCCCCCTCTTAAGCCCGCCCACCACCTTCTCCAAGCGCACCTTGTGAAAATGCAGTAACACATCCGACGGCGCCGAACTCGTCGCCAGCGCGTACGCACACATACTCTCCACCAGCCCCGCAGCTTCCCCCGCCGCACTCGCCAGCCGCTGATCAATCCTGCGCAACAGCCTGCGCCGCATAGACAGCACCTTTTCCCACAGCAGCTCGACAATGGGGAGTTTATGCTCCGCGTGGCTGAGTGCCTTATGCAGCAGCCTTGAGATCACGAGGATCTTCGCGATCAGCAAATAACTCCCCTCTCTTTTCATAAGTCTAGCCATGACGACCGGCGCATTGCGCAGCACCGCCAATTGCGCCGCGAACGTATACCGCCGCACGTCTGAATCTCGCGTCAACACTCTGCCCGTCCTCAGTGCGCCGAAAAGGACTGACCGTGGCTGCGCGCATGCGTATCCAGTTTAACCGCGTTGCTCGATATGCGCTCTACGCCCCTGGAATTGCAGCTCTGGCCGACGCTTGCGAGCTTGGCTTCGACCTGCTGCATCTGCACTTCCATGTCGATGATTGTTTCGGCTGTGGCGAGGAGGTTGCGGTAGCTCGTTCTGCGGCGGTGTCAGCGTTGTGTAGCTTATAGAGTGGTGTGTCTTCGTACCCCACGAGCGACCGCAGCTTCTCGCGATTCTCGTCGGCATTGTTGCGGAGCTGCTGCTCGAGCTTGCGCACTATGGGGATGGGGTATTGGAATGCATCCTCCCAGCTTTGGAAGGTTCGAGGGTCGGGCGCCTCTGTCGCCATTGCGGGTGCGGAGTTGGACGTGTGCATGTTGCGGTCGTTCTAACACGTCCACCAAATGCTCGCTTAGTCATCTTACACCTACACTATTACTTTATTACTTTATACATAGAACCCGTTTCGCGCTGAGCCAACAGCAACAATCTAATTTATTCGGTGTTGAACCTCTGCATATTTCTAACAAAATTCTAAATCTGATATCACTGGTGAAGTCTCTCGTCATCCCTCTTGCTCACTCAACCCCTTCGGTCCCTTCAGCAGGCGAAGGTCCTCTTCTACGTAATTCAGGTTCAAGCGCCTCTATGATCATCTGCAGCTCGCCAATCCTCAAACGATCAAAGTCCGCCGCGTTTCCCGCTTGCAGACGTGCCATTAGCTCCGCAACCTCTGGACTAACGAGCTCTGGCTTTTCGATGAGCATCTTGCTGAGGTCACGCTTTGGCTTGGGAGGTGGCTGATGCTTGAATGCACGCGCGGTGCTATGGAACTTGGCGAGCATCTCTTCGTACTCGCCTTGAGGTGTGCTCTGACTAGTAATCGCTCCTCCGGCACCGATACGCCAGGTATCTATGTTTTCGTCGTTTGAATCATCGATCTTGATAGCGGTGCGAATCACAACACTGAAGTCCCCTCCGCCTCCGACATCCAGATAGCCGAGCACACCAGAGTAGATGCCGCGCCTCATACCCTCTTGCTTCTGCAGGATCTCACAAGATCGCTTTTTCGGTGCGCCGGTCATGCTGCCTGGCGGCAGGCTTTTGACAAAGGCGTCAAAGCCTAGGTAGGGGACTTCTTGGCCGGCAGGAGCTATGTGCTCAGTCGGTTCTTCCCATTCTTCGGGTGTGTTGGCCTTGCGAACGCCACTAGGCACTGCATCCACAACAGAAACAAGCTGCCAAAGTGTCTCATACTCCTCGACCTCCATCAATTGGCTGACTCGCACGTTCTCGGAGCCGTAGACCCCATGGAGCTGGTGTCGGGTCAAGTCGACGATCATCAGGTTCTCCGCGCGTTCTTTGGAGGATGATAATATCGCGTGTGCCATCTCCTGCGTAACGCCTGGCTTCTTTTGCACCGTGCCCTTGATTGGTCGACACTGCGCTGTCTGAGATCGATCCCAGCTAATGTATCGCTCAGGAGAAGAGCTGAGGATGTGTACATTGTGCATCCTCATGTACGCGCTGAACGGGGCAGGGTTTCGTCCAGTGAGGCGCCTATACAAATTCCAAGAATGCTCGTTGTCCTCGGGTTGCGATGTTCTGCCAGCTATCGAGGCGCGGGTGCGGATCCAATTGGGTGTGGTAAGACATAGCTCATAGCTTTGGCCATCAGCTATGGCGTCCTGACACGAGCGTACCTTGGCACAGTACTTGCTGGGTTTGGCCTTTAATGATTCACATGATTCGAGGTACTGAAACATCTTGCCCTGCTCGTCAAACGGATTCTTTACGTTCCTATTGGCTATGGGTGAGGAGCTTGGAGTCGACTCAAGTGACTTATAAGCGGCGGCTTCATAGATCTTCTGTTGCATTTCCTCGACCCAGTCCTCGTCTTCGGTCCCGCGAGTACTCTGGACATAGATTTTCTTGACTTGATGGTCAAAGACAATGCTTCGTGTGACGTACGCAAAACATATATCCGGGTATTCTGCTGGGTCAACCTCGACGTTGATAGTCTCCAGTCCGGCTTCGTATGATGCATATCCCATGAGTCCTCCCCAAAATGGAGCCCAGGCAGATGTACGAGGTGGTGTCGCGGGTTGCAAACTCTTCATGACCTCTTTGATGTACGGCCAAGGGTCCGCCACAGTCCATTCTGTATGTAACTCATCGTTTCCATCTCTGAGCTGCATCAATTTTTTGTTGGCATAGTAATGTAGCCGCAAAGTTTCCCCAGGAATGATGAGTCCAATGATGCTGTATCTTCCCGTGCCGATTGCCATGGGCATTAGGTTGGATTGCAATCCTGACTCCAGAACAATCGCCTCCTGTCTCGGGATGTCGATCAGTTCGCATACGTCGGCGACAGTGAGCCTTCCACTCCCCGTGGTAAGGCAATGAACAATACTTGGTGGAAGATCGGGAAGCAAACGCCCGTCGCCATGAGCAATCAAGGACGCCAGCTCACCGGGAGAGATCGTATCGCTATCAAGGGTAGGTATGGCCGATCCGCGCCTGTGATCAGAATTTGCTTCTTCGCCCTGGATGCCTAGCTTGCGGCGTATTTCTTTGAAGGTGACAGGCATGGGGCGTTGTGAGTCAAAGGAAGTCTTGGGTGCAATGTGTCTAAACATGCGCTTTCTTTTCCAGGCTTGGGCGTCTTCCCACCAGTTCTTAATGAGACGTGCACCCTCAGCATTTGTACAGATGGACTCCGGGTGAAATTGAACACCCCAGAATGGCTTGAGCACGTGCTTAACGCCCATGAGTACTGCACCATTGAGCTCACTATCGAAGTCCCAAGCTAGCGGTTCCAGATGTGGACAGCGTTTGGTCGGCTCCCAGAGTTGTGCCGGGTACTTGACAGCTCGCTTGGTCTGGATTGGGTGGTTGAGCTTCACCTGCAAGGAGTGGTATTGGGTCGCGAGCAATTGCTCAACATTTCGAAAGATGCTCTGGCCCTCATGCAAGATTGCGGTTATGATGCCGTGCTTTGGCTCGTTCAGCTTTTCAATGTCCGCACCAAACGCAAGGCAGAGCGATTGGAAGCCTAGACATATTCCCAGTACAGGTACAAGATCCTCGTCTTCAAGCAACCACAGCTCTTTCATGAGGCCAACATCGGTGTTGCATTTGGCCCAGCCTGGTCCGGGACCAGCAATGACTGCATCGAATTCCTTCAGATACTCTCGAAATGCACCTGCCCTCTGTGCGCCCTGATCACCCACGAAGGCAGGGTCGTCGATGAAAACCTTGACAACTTCCGCATCCACATTTTGCTCGACTAAAGCAACGATGTTGTTTGAGAAGGAGTCGTATGCATCCAAGAACAAAATCTTGGGTTGCTGAGTCAGAATCGCAGGCGCCATCGGTCGGAGTTGTCTCAGGTAGGGTCGATCCAGAAGTTGGAGATGAGCCTAGAAGGCTCGTATATATGTCTATGTTTCTATGGACGTCCTCTTGATGTAGCCGATGTGATGTTTGAGTGTAGTTGGCACGTCGTCGGTCGTTATAAAAAAAGTCGGAGGTTTGTCCGCGCTGATTCGCCGAGGTCGCCGCGATAAGACCTGATTGTTGCCGTCCGAAGCCGGGACCCGGTCCGTCTCAGACGTCAAGCGTGCACAAAGTCTAAAGAAGCAAGTGGATCCAGCTCCAAAGCAATCGGACGGAAATGTGTGTCTCAAAGAAGGATGGTCAAGGTGATGAGCGGTAGCCATGATTTATCGCGACGCCCCCAAGGGTCCAATGTATATGCAGGGACCCAGAAGCTACTTACGGCGCGCGACGACCCCAGCCCGAGCCGATCCTTCCCCATCCCACAATGTGCGACATGACAAAAGGCATGGATGAATACGCTCAGACCTGTTCCGGCGTGGAACAACCCTTTTGCCACCTCCTAGCTGCCCAAAACAGGGCTGCATTTGATCTTTGTATTGCGATCTGGCTCTCGTCTGAAGTTATACACGATGTCTACACGCGATTCTAGTTGATAGAAGAATGCGACTTGACGTCCTGCCTATTAGTTGCCACGTAGACTATAATCTCGTCGTGCCCCCGACAACAGCTTGGTCTGAAGTGACGCCTGGCTCAGGAATTGGAGCCTCAGGCAAGGAATCGCTAGGATCTTGAACAGGCCGATTACCAGACTCTTGAACAAGCCGATCACCAGACTCATCGCTCAAGTCACCGCTCTCTTCCACCGGCCCGTCCTTTCGAGGACGCACCTTCCCACCAAAGAACGCCAGCAGCATGACATCATACGCCGCTTTCAAAGAGCCCGCTACAACAAATGCTACCCAAAAGTGACCACGGCCAGCCAGAATACCCGTGAGAGATGGACCTGAGCTTTGCGCCAGCGTCTTGAGTATATTGACCACGCCCATGACCGCTGTCCGCTCTTCAGGCAGTACAATGAGTGATAGGAATGCTGAGCGTGGTGCTTGATCCATCGAGTTCAGCACCGACCGGCCTACGAGAAGGCAAATCGTCAAAGGCAGACCTGAGGGCAGCGGAAGCAGGCCGAGAAAGATTGAACTTGGGAGATGGGTTGCGACCATTGCTTGTATCAAGCCGAGGCGCTTGGCTAAAGATGCTGCAAAGACGTTGCCAATGGTTGAAACGAACCTGGCAGAACGTTAGCGGGTGTAGTGGTTCTACACTTTTTGAACATACCATGTAGCGGACATGATTCCACCAAGTTTGCCCTTTGCAAGATCAAATTTCCTTTCCATATAGTAGTTGACCAAAGAGAAAGGAACCATGCCACTGCCGAGCGAGTCGAAGAAGAAAAGGCTGCACAGCTTGAACAAGACTCCACGGCTAGGTTTCGAGATGGTGCTGATCGAACTCCATAGTTTCTTTGGCTTCTTTGCCGGGGTAGTGACCGGATGATCTGCTTCATCACCATTGGAGCCATCTGCACCGTTGAGAAGTGGCTCAGTCTCATCACCATCCTTGGGCTGGTTTGACCTGTGATCGGCATGCTCGCAATGTCGACTTAGAAGTAGAGTCATGAGAGCCTTGACACATCCAACGCCAGTGTATATCCAAAAGATGGCGCGGTATGCATCCAGATCAGTCCAGCCCGGTTTAGCCTGTAAATGATCCACAGCCGTTCCGCCAACTACCAGGCCAGTAGACGTGCCGAGTACCGCCAGCACCACATACCAGGTGTATACATCAGAGCGCTGAGCCTCCGGCACCAAATGCGCTAACGTAGATTCCTCCACAGCTCTAAACGGCCCAATCTCATTCCCACTGGGGCTGATAACACCGATGATCGCCGCCATAAGTAGGAAGACATAATTGCTCGTCGTCGCGAATATCGCACCCGATGCAGCCATGGCAATTGCTCCGAACAGAAGAATCGTCCTGCGCCCAATCGAGTCCGCGACCAGCGTCAAAAGAAGACTAATCAAGACATCGCCGAGCAGCGTCAGTGTCATGAATAGCCCAATTTGTTCGTCTGTGAAGCCGAGTTCTTGAAAGTAGAGGGCCAGGATGAGCGCGACTGCTCCGTAGGCGGTCAGCCGGACATAACGCGCCAGAATGAGAATGTACACGTCTTTTCCGACGGTCTTCATGGTTGCCAGACCGAGCTCGTTCGATAGCCATTTGGTCGCTTTGAGGGATCCATTTCGGATGGACATTCTTGAGTGGATTGAGATTGCGTAATGGTTGTCATTCGAGAGAAGGAAGGGACTTTAGATTTGCAGAACGGGAGGCGTATCATTAGTGTAGGATCATGCAGGCATGTCGCGACGCGGTGCCGCGATTGCACCAAACAGATGTTGGCGAGGCTTGTGCACTGCCATGTTGTTCGTGATGCTGGTGCCTAGCCATTTCAAGGATCGCTACGACATTGTACGTCAGCGGGTTGCCTCGGCCTGATCGGGCAGGAGCAACAACGTGCGGAATAAGAGTACGCCATTCATTGGAAGCAAGACAGTGTCTGGATTCTCTTCGGTCTTTGTTATGCTGTTGCATATTTGGTAGGCAAAAAGGGCCAACATGTCGAGGTCACTTGCAGCTCTTGGATAAACAAACCCTTATAAAAAAGATATGATAGCCTGCCAACACCTAGACACACAGAAAGGAGACTCTAACAAACTTCAACCAGTCCAATGCACAATCTAGAAAATCCAACAATTGTCCCTTCTGGTTCAGGCTGCGCCATACAAGGAGGACCAGGAGATGCGGCATGGGTAGACATGAAGAGTCGTTGAAAAGAAGCCATAGCCATAACCATGAGCATTAAGTTACCGTTACCAAAGTCACAGAATGGGAACGCAGACACACACGCCGTATGTTGCACGTCTTGATCGCCGCTTGAATTCCAGCACACCACTGTTCGTCCTCGCAACACTCTAGCAGCAGCCGCCTCCAGATCCGCTCTGCACACCCTGTCCTTGCCCGATGGGGACGGTTGGCTTGGTGTTGGCGGTTGTGGTGCCCATGCGCTCCTTGATTTGGCGGGCCATGGTCAAGAAGGCTTGCTCTACATTGGTGGCGCTCTTCGCGGAGGTCTCGAGGAAGGGGATACCGAGGCTGTCTGCAAACTCCTGTTGTGTTTGTTAGACATCTGCAGGGGTCTGTGAAGTAATTCGCCATACCTTCGCTACGGTGTACTCGACCACCTTCTTGTCTGCCATATCGGACTTGTTGCCCACCAACAGCTTGTTGACGCCCTCGGTGGCGTATCGGTCAATTTCCTGCAGCCACTGCTTCACGTTGTTGAACGAGTCCATGTCGGTGACATCGTAGACGACGCAGATGCCGTGGGCACCGCGGTAGTATGAAGATGTGATGGTTCGGAAGCGCTCTTGACCAGCGGTATCCCACTGTGGCTAGTGTCAGCACCTGTCGCAGAAATTCATTGCAGCGTGTGAGACATACAATCTGTAGCTTCACCGTCTTGCCATCGAGTTCGATGGTTCGGATTTTCTAGCTTGTGTTAGCCTGTCGCCGGGCATGGCTAGGAGGCTGCCGGTGCACGCACGAAGTCGACACCGATGGTCGAGATGTAGCTCTCAGTGTATGTGTCGTCGGCGAAACGAAGCAGCAGGCAGGACTTTCCGACACCAGAGTCACCGATAAGCAGAAGCTTGAAGAGGTAGTCGTATCTATCATGAGAGAGCGGTCAGCGGGTGCCTACAGCGAGGTCTGGGGGCCACGGTAATATGGAGGATGGTGTAAGAAACTCTGCGAGCACTCGAATTAGCACATCGTCAGTCATGTATGCGATGTCATCGCCCCCCGGCATGTGGCGGTGGGCGTCGCGAGGAGGTTACGTACTACTCGGGATTCATGTTGGCGGTCGTGAGCGGGGTGTGATAAAGGTGGAGCTGTTGAATGTGTTGCTAGGTGATACCTGGGGGTATAAGTTGAGGGTATCGCGGGGTGCTGGGGTGGAGGGTGTTAAGTACAAAGGTCGATGGTTGTCCCTGGAGTGCTTCTGCGCAACATTGCTTGGCGGCCCCGATTGAGGGTCACAAGTCGCCCGTTGGTCCCGTTGCGCTCAACGAACATCACATTCACTACCGGCGTCTGCTGCCTAGCTCACTCTGGCAAGGCGGTGTACATGTCTTCTGACGTATGCGTTCCACATCTCCCGCTATCCATCACCCCCAATAGTGCACCCACTTGCACTCCAGGGCTGCAGGCACGAGGGAGCATATCTGCACGTGATGTCAAAGCGTTCCAAGGTTGGGCAGGCCGCGGGCAACATCAATGAGCGCTTGGCCCACCACGTCATTCAAGGTTCTTCGGGGGCGATTCATGTGACAGCTTTGTTGGAATGGAGAGTTTTGATTTATTTTCAAGCAAGACACGCTTGTCGTACGCCGTTTTCCTTGCCGCTAGCCTGCCGTCCGACCCAAAGAACCCGTAAATCATTTGCCCAGGTATCATACAGCATGTTCACAAACACAGGTTGAATTTACATAATCTTGCCAAACGCGGGGATCAGCGTCTGCGCAAGCCAGAAGGAGAAGACTAGCTTGGGGCCAGTCATGAGCAGCTTGGGTGTGAGTCCCTTGAAGAAGGAAGTAAATCCCTCGTTCTTCATCATCTTGGACACGATCTTGAAACCGCTTTCGGGGTTCTCGAAGTTCCTGTTTTGGATTCGGGTCTTGATGACGTCGAGGGGAGCAGAGACAAGAAGCGAGGCGCTGGCACCGGCAATCGAAGCCACAAAGTTCTGCGACCACGAAGCGGTATTGTAGTCGCTGAGTTTGTATAGGTATTCCTTGGCCGCGGCGGATCCACCAAACAGCTGTTCTCTTGTCAGATGGAAAGCAGTCAGTGAGCCTCTGGAAAACTTACGGCGAACGATCCAGGGGCGTTACGTGCGGCAGTCCAGCCCCACCCTCGGTACAGTCCAAAGCCCTCGTCAGCAATGATCCTCATCAGCCCACGACCGCGGAAGGCCTCTGGGTTGGTTTGACGCTTGATCTTGAGCACGTCGAGAGGCAGCAGCACGATCTCACCAATTCCAATAATGGAACCTGCGGTCGCGTGCATGATTGCCTTTCCATTACCCTTGCCGAATGTGCGGTCGAAGCTCCCACCGTGGTGTTGCGCCAGGTAGTCCCTGACGAAGGGCTGTCCACCGTACTTGTATACACGTTGGAGGATCTAGCGCTGTCAATGACATGTTCCCTCTCTGCGTTCTGTGCACATACTTTGTAGGCCGCAGCATATCCAAGACCGGGGAAGAGTGATAGGAATCGGCCAGGAACCGAGGCCCCAGCGGCGTCTCTGAAGACGACTTTGTTGAGGTGGGACGCAGACTCGATCTGGGGAGGGTCAGGCCGGAAAATTCGGTCGAGGTCGTGTTTTATACCTTGCCAACATTGCTCATCAACCGCTTTGCCGTCGTGTCGACAGGATGGAAGACCATAAGCTCCGCGATTCCCGCACATCCTTCACCTATCAGCTATTTCCCTTCCAGATCATGTGACTCCATACCTGCGCCCAGTACTCTGGCTGTGTTTGACTCCCTCTTGTAGACCTTGGCCGACGAATTGGTGCCAGCAGCGGCCTGCGCAATCTTTGCTGCGGCTTCCGAAGGTGATGGCGTCATTATGGGCGACTGTTCAGAAGAAACAAATTACAAGGTATACGATTGAACAGCGAAGAAGTACAGCGCAGAGAACTTGGGGGTATCGACGAGCGGCAAAAACGAGCTGGAAATCGCTTGTCAATGCGGGTGTCAAAAAAAGTTACCCATGCACCCATGGAGCTGGGGCCGCCGAGCTCGGAACCTTGACTTGACGCTAAGCATGGGCAAGGCGCATTCCTTGCGGCTGCCCACCTGAGGCCTCAATCCAACCCAACAACACCCGCAGACGCCACCCGCAGACGCGACTACCCGACCGCGATACTGACCTCAGCCGAATCATCAGCTGCAACGTCAAACAGCAGCACGGTTCTCAATATCGCACCCGAGCAAATAATCAACAATCAAGGACCTTCCGCCATCAAACTCTGCAGCATCACTGACAGAATTTCACTTGGATCGTCGAAGGGTGCCTGTTTCTTCAACGACAATGATATAGAGCCGACGTGCAGCATTCGCGGGCCTTTTTCAGCGCAGCAGAGCATCTGAATACCTTAGATTCTAATCAGTTCTACACGACTCTAATTTTCGGATAGCTGCTATCATACTTCTGCGCACTCCTTCGTATTTCAGATCGCAGTGCACATCTGGGGCGAGAAATTTCTACAAAGAGCAGGTCAGCACATCTGGTCAATAAATTACCGCAGAGTTCTGTGCTACACAGTTAAAGCAGAACACGGCCTGACCAGTGCCAGTTCCGTGCAAGGATCCCACGATTAAACCAGATCGCCTAATGTGCAGTCTTCTTCTGCGGTGATTTTCTTCAAGTCGATGTCACCCTCAGATCAACTTTCGGATGGGTAAACATTCATTCCGACCAATATCTTGGCACAATCGTCTTTACTTTGGGATCTTAGGACCTTCTGTCGCGCCGGAGTGCGACTACTGCCCGTCTTAACGACGGCGACTCTAGAGACCACCGGCCGCCTTAGGTAACTCGTTGCTTTACCGCGGACGTGCCTCCGACCACCCGCTCACATCATGGATGTCAACATTCCCGTCCAGATCCAGCTTATCCCAGAATGTCTCAGATAAAGCGTACCATTTCAGCGTTTGGTACAAGAGACCACTATGACCAGTCACATCCAACAATGGAAAAAGGATGTCGTCGCTGTTCCGTTAGAACTCATGGTGATATTGCCAAGAACTTGTGTCGATCGCACCCTCCGGAACCCTGCTTTGCCGACCCAAAAACCTCAATATCGTGCGGCCGTAAATCACGACATAACCCAGGCCCAAACAAGTGTCCCTGTCCTGTCGGCAAATGGCTCCCCGTCACACTAATAAGATGGTATACCACCTCCGCACTGCAACGCTACACCTGCAGCTCACGGCGTGCCTGCATCTTGTTTCCTGGCGTCATGGAAATAAAAACTCTGGTTGTTTCGCTTGTCCAGAAAGACGCCGGTACACCATCTCTAGTGAAGCTGTACCTGCTTCTCAAAGTCAAGCGTCGACGATCACGGCGCCAACCGCATCTGACTTTGACAAATTGTGGAGCCG
>Ga0265780_10002620_pt1 | contig 24231 bp, 13 predicted proteins | sample P1T30metagenome_FD_192432 | JGI IMG/M metagenome (GOLD analysis project Ga0265780, IMG submission 192432) | Plant litter microbial communities from East Loma Ridge, Irvine, California - P1 T30 | ecosystem: Environmental > Terrestrial > Plant litter > Unclassified | place: USA: California... | reverse complement strand
TAACCGTTTCTATGTACTCATCGGTCATTTCTGGTATCTGCTGACCTTCCTTACCCTGAAAACCGTTTGCAATAAGCCACTGGCGCACAAACTCCTTACTCAGCTGTTTTTGCCCTTCGTTAGTGTTTTGACGCTGCTGGTAGCCCTCGGCATAAAAGTAACGTGAAGAATCAGGTGTATGTATCTCGTCTATCAATACAATTTTACCGTCTTTGGTTTTACCAAACTCATACTTGGTGTCAACCAGTATCAGGCCACGGCTGGCGGCAATCTCTGTACCGCGCTCAAAAAGGGCACGGGTATATTTTTCAAGCACCACATAATCTTCCTCACTCACAATACCCTGTGTCAGTATCGCCTCGCGGCTAATGTCCATATCGTGCTCGCCGTTATCAGCTTTAGTGGTCGGTGTAATTATCGGGCTTGGAAATTTATCGTTCTCCTTAAGGCCCTCGGGCATTTCAACACCGCACAGTACACGCTTGCCTTCAGCATACTCACGGCCGGCATGGCCACTAAGGTAACCGCGTATCACCATCTCTACCTTAAATGGCTTACATAAGTGGCCCACGGCAACGTTAGGGTCGGGCGTGGCAATAAGCCAGTTGGGCACCACATCTTCGGTAAGGCGCATAAATTTAGTGGCAATCTGGTTCAGTATCTGCCCTTTATAAGGTATTCCCTTAGGCATCACCACGTCAAAAGCGCTCAGCCTGTCGGTAGCCACCATAACCAGCAGCTCGTCGTTTATATTGTATACTTCCCTAACCTTGCCGCGATACACGCCTTTTTGTCCGGGAAAATTAAAATCAGTAGTTGTAATAGTGTTGTTTGCTGACATGTAGTTGTTGTTTGTTGTTTTGTGGTTTTAAGGTTGCAAAAATAAGGTATTGAATTGTAACACTAAAATAAACCCGGCAAATTTAAAACCTGCCGGGTTATTTATTATTTTTCAGCGAGTCGTTGCAAGTATCTTGCATAGCACTATAACAATAAGCCTCTTTGCCTCTCTACAACTTTGCTTCTTTGCTTCTTTGCTTCTTTGCCTCTTCTCTACCTAACCCGCATTCTCAATCTTCTTGTACGCTTCAATAACCTTTTTAACCAGGCGGTGGCGCACCACATCCTTATCATCAAGATAAATAATACCTATACCCTCTACATCCTTAAGTATCAGCAAAGCCTCTTTAAGCCCGCTCATGGCGCTGCGCGGCAGGTCTACCTGGCCGGGGTCGCCGGTAATCATAAACTTGGCGCTCTTGCCCATACGGGTCAGGAACATCTTCATCTGGCTGTGTGTGGTGTTTTGCGCTTCATCAAGTATTACAAAAGCGTTATCAAGGGTACGCCCGCGCATAAACGCCAGGGGTGCAATTTGTATAATGCCCTTTAAAATATAATCTTCTAAGCTTTGCGGTGGCAGCATATCGCGCAATGCGTCATATAACGGCTGCATATACGGGTCAAGCTTTTCCTTCATATCTCCCGGCAAAAAGCCCAGGTTCTCGCCGGCCTCAACGGCAGGGCGCGTTAGTATAATACGTTTTACCTGCTTTTCTTTAAGGGCTTTTACCGCCAGTGCCACACCCGTATACGTTTTACCGGTACCAGCGGGGCCTACGGCAAATACCATATCATTCCTGCCCATGGTGTCTACCAGCAATTGCTGGTTAGGCGTTAGCGCTTTTATAAGCTTACCGCCTATGCCATGCACCAAAATCTTATCGCTGGGGTCCATGTGCTCTGTAGAACTGTCGCCGTGTATTACGCGCTCAATAACATTATCATCAATATTATTGTAGCGGCTAAAGTGCTGCATAAGGCGTTTAAAGCGCTTTTCAAATTCGTCAAGCTGCTCTTTTTCGCCAAATGCCTTTAGCGTAGTGCCACGGGCCACAATTTTAAGCTTTGGGTAATATTTTTTAATGGTTTCAAGATGAGAATCCTGCGCTCCCCAAAAATCTTTAGGGGCTATGTCTGTAAGTTCAATCGTTCTTTCGTTCAAAAGCAGTTGATTTTTTAGTTAAATTGGTAGCTATATAATTAGTAGCTTTGCAATCAAATTTAGTGAAATTTTAGTCGCACTTTTTAAAAGTTTTGCACAATTTTATGTCAATAATTACCCTAACTACTGATTTTGGCCTGAAAGACCATTTTGTGGGCGCCCTTAAGGGAAAGCTGCTTTCTGGTTACCCGGGTGTGGTTATGGTAGACATATCCCACCACATAGAACATTTTAATATAGCGCAGGCCAGCTATGTAATAGGTGCGGCATACAGCAGTTTTGCAGCCGGCACAGTGCATTTAATAGGTGTAGATGCCGAGTTAAGCGCCGAAAACCGCCACATAGCCATGTTGTGGAACGGCCATTACTTTATATGTGCCGATAACGGCATCCTGACCCTGCTTACCGAAAAGATTGTACCCGAAAAGATTGTTGAAATAAACATACACGACCGCCTGCCCGATAATGCCAGCGATATGGATGCGTTTGCTACCGTTGCCTGCCACCTGGCTAAAGGCGGTACGCTAAACGTAATAGGCCGCGAAATTACCGCCATAAAAGAAATAAACAACTTTAACCCGGTTATAGCGCCCGATAAAAACAGCATAAAAGGATGTGTAGTATACATTGACCATTTTGGCAACTGTGTTACTAACATAACCAGGCAGCAACTGAAAGAAGTGGGTAAAGGCCGCGATTTCGAGATAACCTTTGGCACAAAAGGCCAGGTTAAGGGCCTGAAACGCGGGTACAGCGACTGGACACTTAACGAACGTTTTAACCTGAAGACTTATGAGGGCGAGAAACTGGCCATTTTTAACGAAGCCGGCTTTTTAGAAATTGCCGTATTCCGTAGCAACCCTACCACGGTAGGCAGCGCCTCTACCCTGCTGGGTTTAAAATTTACCGATACGGTAACGGTGGTGTTTAAGACCGCCTAACCCCCAACGGGGGAACTGTTGGGGGTTGCGGGTTGGAGGTTGCAGGGTTCTAACGACCCTGAAGGGGTCGCGTATATTAGCCCGGGGCAACGCCCCGGAGTGGGAGAAATCTCTTTGTTTAAAGTGAATGGGAGATGTCTCCTACCGTCGACATGGAACAACCGGGAGCAATCAGTAATGACAACCCTCTTTTAAAACATCTAAAAAAACAGTATGTTTGTACGCATTGTAAAAATGACATTTAAGGAAGAAGCTGTTGAGGAGTTCCTTACCACTTTTGAAAACGTAAAGCAGGATATACGAAATACAAGCGGTTGCCGTTTGTTAGAGTTGTACCGCGATAAGGCCATGCCACAGGTGTTTTTTACCTACAGCTATTGGGAAACCGAGGCACATCTGGAAGATTACCGCGTGTCTAAACTGTTTTGCGATACCTGGGCCGTAACCAAGCCCCTGTTTAGCCAAAAGGCCGAAGCATGGAGCGTAGACAAGGTGGTGAGCTTACAGTAGAGACGCAATGTTTGCGTCTTTTCGATTTTTCGATTGTTGGATTGGTCGATTGTTGGACTTTTAGATTGTTATATTTTTCGATGTTCGTCATAGCAAGGAGGAACGACGAAGCTATCTCATAAGGAAGCTAATTATTTCAACTATGCAACGATGGGATTGCCCGACGGTACGACAGGACGGTGTTCCATTCCGAACGCAGCGCAGCGGAGTTGAGGAATCTTACGCTTAGCAGCTAACTTTATAAACTTTTAACTTTACAACTTTAAACTAAGTTAATGAAAGCACTTTTGCTACGAGAGATCAAATCTTTTTTCGGCTCGCCGATAGGATACCTGGTCATCGCTATTTTCCTGTTGCTCAACGGGCTTTTTCTTTGGGTATTTCCCGGCGATTTTAATATTGCCGACAGTGGTTTTGCCGATATGGCGCCATTTTTTACCATATCGCCCTGGATATTTATATTCCTTATCCCGGCGGTAACCATGCGCAGCTTTTCAGACGAGAAAAAGCAGGGTACCATAGAGCTGCTTTTTACCAAACCCCTAAGCACCTGGCAAATTGTAAACGGCAAATTCTTTGGCGCATTTATATTGATATTACTGGCGCTTTTGCCTACCATACTATATGTTTTTGTACTCTCTAACCTTGGCAACCCGCAGGGCAATATAGATATGGGCAGTACACTGGGCTCTTACTTTGGGCTTATGTTTTTAGTAGCCGGATACACGGCCATAGGCATTTTTACCTCTACCTTTTCAGACAACCAGATTGTGGCCTTTATAACCGCTGTTTTTCTGTGTTTTGTATTGTACTTTGGCTTTGAGGGCCTTGCAGGTTTTGCAGGCAGTTCAGGCAGCATCGTTTCTATGCTGGGCATGGATTACCACTTTAAGAGCATGAGCCGTGGCGTACTCGATACCCGCGACATCATTTATTTTGTAAGCGTTGCTGCTCTATTTCTTTCATTAACCGTGTTTAAACTTAAAAACCTTAGAGCGTAATGGAAGAGCAAAAACAACTCCCTCAAAATAAGCCAGCTACTCCCAAACAGCAAAACCGCATAAGGCTGCTGCAAATAGTTGCCACCCTTGTAGTGCTAAATGTGGCGGGGCACTTTATTTATAAGCGTTTTGACCTAACTAAAGATGGGCGCTATACCCTCTCTGAAACCTCATTAAACATTATAGACCAAACCGCAGATCCTGTATATGTACAGGTATTTTTAGCCGGCGATGTTACACCCGAATATAAACGCCTGCAGGATGAAACACGCCAGCTGTTGCAGGAGTTCCAGGCACACAATCCTGAAATTAGGTTTACCTTTTTTAACCCGCTGGATGAGTCAGAAAGTGCCGATGCCGATAAGCGCGACCTGGTATACAGCATACACATCATGGCTAACCCCCAGGATAAAAAAGACGAAAAAGTCATAAAAGAAAGCATTGCTGGCGTTCCTAACCTTGATGAGGCTGTAATAAGCAGCTTTATAGGTGCAGGTATGCAGCCTGCCAGCGTTTCGGTGGTAGATAAGGGTAAGCAAAGCGAAACAACAATATTTCCGTGGGCCATTGCAACCTGCAACGGCAAAACGGTTAAAATACCACTGCTTAAAAACCAGCGTGGAGCCACCGCCCAGGAAAACGTAGAAAGCTCAGTTCAAAACCTTGAGTATGCTTTTGCCGATGCCTTTAATAAGGTAATTGTAGAAAAACAAAAGAAAATTGTGGTGCTGCAGGGCAACGGAGAACTTCCGGGCCAGCATATGGGCAGCTTTTTAAAGCAGATAAGGGACAGCTATTTTGTAGGCCCCTTTACGCTCGACTCTGTAGCTACACAGCCGCAAAAAACCCTTAAGGCGCTGCAACAGTATGATATGGCCATTATTGCAAAGCCACGCGAAAAATTTACCGAAGAGGAAAAACTGGTTATAGACCAGTATATAGTTAACGGCGGTAAAACCCTGTGGCTTATAGATGCCGTTCAGGCCGAAATGGACAGCCTTACTAACAACGGTACCGCCCCTGCCCTGCCGCGCGACCTGGGCCTTAATGATATGTTCTTTAAATACGGCTTCAGGATTTTGCCAGACCTTATTAAAGATGAAATGGGTACACCCATAAAGCTTGCAACCGGCCAGGAAGGTAACAGCGGCACTCAATACCAGCAGTACATGTGGAAGTTTGCACCGTTTGTATACCCTGATTCCGTTAATAAAAACCCTATTGTAAAAAACCTGGGCGGTATTAAATTTGATTTTGCAAACGGCATCGATACCCTTAAAAACGGCATCAAAAAAAACATACTGCTTTCTTCATCCCAATACTCAAAACGTGTGGGCACACCTACAGCCATAGGGCTTGATATGGTTACCGAAGAGTTTAACCCTAACAACTATCCGCCTAAATCAGGTTTTATACCGGTAGCGGTTTTACTCGAGGGCAGTTTTCATTCCATGTATCAAAACCGTGTGCTGCCGTTTAAAGATGCTTCTTTCAAAACCGTAGGCAAGCCGGGCAAGATGATTGTAATATCTGATGGCGATGTAATAAAAAACCAGTTTGGCAAAGACGGCAAACCACTGGAACTGGGTTATGATAAATGGACCGGCGAGGTGTATGAAAACCGCGATTTTATGCTTAACTGCGTCAATTACCTGCTCGATGATACAGGACTTATCAACATCCGCAGTAAAGATATAAGCCTGCCTATGCTAAACACACAAAAAGTGTATGATAGTTATAATACCATTAAGTTAATAACTGTTGGGGTGCCGTTACTGGTGCTTGGCATCTTCGGGCTGTTGTTTACATGGCTCAGAAAACGCGCCTATTCTAAATAAGTGTTGATAATTTTTTATCAAAAATTCAGCAGATTAAAATATATTTGCTACTCCTAAAAAACACGGGAAACACAATTAACAATAAAACTAACTATGAAATTTATAGTATCCAGTTCTTATTTGCTAAAGCAGTTGCAGGTATTGGGCAGCGTTATAAACAGCAGCAACACCCTGCCTATTTTAGATAACTTCCTTTTTGAATTAAACGGCACAGAGCTTAAGGTATCGGCTTCAGATCTTGAAACCACCATGCAGGCTACCCTCGAAATAGATTCAGATAGCACAGGAAGCGTTGCCATACCGGCCAAATTATTGCTGGAAACCCTTAAAACTTTTCCTGAGCAGCCGCTTACCTTTACCATACAGGATAACAACACCATAGAGATAAGCTCTAACTCGGGTAAATATGCATTGGCTTATGCCGATGGCAATGAGTTTCCTAAAGCGGTAACGCTCGAAGACCCGTCTGTTACCCTTGTTCCTGCCGAAGTTCTTGCCACAGCTGTTAGCAAAACCATTTTTGCTGCCGGTAATGACGATCTTCGTCCGGTAATGTCGGGTGTATTTTTTCAGTTTTCGCCACAGGGGCTTACTTTTGTAGCTACCGATGCGCACAAGCTTGTTAAATACCAGCGTACTGATGTTGTAGCCAGCCAGGTGGCAGATTTTATCATGCCTAAAAAGCCGCTTAACATCCTTAAAGGTATACTGGGTGCTTCTGATGCCGAGGTTAAAATTGAGTATAACGACTCTAACGCTACTTTCTCTTTTGATAACTACGTGCTTACCTGCCGCCTTATAGATGGCAAGTACCCCAATTACGAAGCAGTTATACCTAAAGAAAACCCTAACCGCCTGCTTATAAGCCGTACACAAATATTAAGTTCTGTGCGTCGTGTGGCCATATTTTCTAACAAGACCACACACCAGATTCGTCTTAAGATAGCCGGTACAGAGCTAAACATTTCTGCAGAGGATATCGACTATTCTAACAAAGCCGAAGAGCGTTTAACCTGCGATTACCAGGGCGATGATATGCAGATAGGTTTTAACTCCCGTTTTTTAACCGAGATGCTTAACAATTTGCAGAGCGATGAAATACAGCTTGAAATGTCTTTGCCCAACCGCGCCGGTATACTTACCCCTGTGGATGGCCTTGACGAAGGCGAAACCGTAACCATGCTTGTAATGCCGGTTATGCTTAATAATTAATACAGAATAAACTCCACAAATATCAAAATTCCAAGTATCAGGCTCAGGCTTGCTATTTGGAATTTTTGTTTTTATTAAATTCCTGCTTCAGTTATTAAAAAAATAACCATTATCATTTAAAACATATAATTTTTTATGCAAGAATAAAAAATTATATGTTTTTTATTACCTAAATGTAATGATTTATCAAAAAATATCACTTTACAAACAGTTTTTGTGTAATTATTTAAATGAGTGAGAATTTTCATAAAAAAGTGCCTCCTCTGACGCAACATTTTGATAATTTTAGAGACTTAACTTATACTAAAATTATTATAACTTTTCCTATGAAAAACACATTTACGCTGCTTCTGTTTATGCTGTTTTCAGTTGCTTCTTTCGCCCAGCTGGACGAAGAAGGATTTGAAGGCACATGGACAACCCAGGCAGGCATAGGTGCTGGTGGCCCCGCTGACTGGGCTATAGCCAACATCTTTGGGCCTGTACAAACATGGTCTCATGGAAACGGTGGCGCTGCGACCCCTGTATATGCCGGAGATTACTCTGCAACAATACTGGGTGAAAACGTAACAAACGGCTCCACGTCCGAAGACTGGCTTATTACAAAAGCCTTTACAGTACCGGCAAATGCCGAATTGCACTTTTTTTCACGCCTGGGCGTTAACAATGACCAGGGCACAACCTACAAGATAATGATGTCGGCAAATACTGGTGCCGGCCAGCAAACCGTTACTACTAACTTTGCAGCCATTCAAAACTGGACAGAGCTGCAGCTTAACCCTACCCAGCAGGAATGGATAGAAAAAGTAGTTAACATACCTGCAACTTTTCCTGCCGGTACACAGGTGTACCTTGCATTTGTAATGCAGGGCGATGCCGGCGACCGTTGGGCTATAGATAATGTTAAGGTAGTTTCTAAATGCCTTAACCCTACTACGCTTGCCGCGGTGCCATCAAACACATCGGCTGCATTAAGCTGGGCAAACCCCAGCGGTGCCACAGCCTGGGAAATTGAGGTGGTTACAGGCTCGCCTACAGGTGTGGGTGTAGAGTACAGCGGCGCATTGCCTTACAATGCTCCGGGCCTTACTGCAAGTACTACTTATAAATATTATGTGCGCGCCCTTTGCGATGATAATACCAGCGACTGGGTGGGCCCTTTTACATTTACTACAACCGTATGCCCTATAGAGCAAACGTGTAATTATGTATTTAACGTAACGGATTCATGGGGAGATGGCTGGAATGGTAATACCATGACGGTATCTCAAAACGGGGTAACTATGGGTACTCTCGCCCTTCCATCGGGTACTGGCCCTGTTGCTATAACGGTGCCTTTGTGCGATGGCCAGCCTTTTCAGTTATTCTGGAACTCGGGCGGCAGCTTCCCGGAAGAAGTTGGTGTTTCTATCACCAACAACTTTGCACAGGTATTGTATACTAAAGCGTCTGGCACAGGATCTCAAAATAGTGTACTATATACAAACGCAGCATTAGATTGCGATACCCCTGCATGTTTACCCGTTACAGGATTAACCACCAGCAACGTTACGGCCTATGCGGCTAATCTTAGCTGGGGTGGTAGTAACACAGGCAACTGGGAGTACTATGTAGTGCCTACAGGTGCACCGGCGCCTACGGCAGCCACATCGGGCACGGCAACAACTACAAAACCTGTAACAGTTAACACAATTGCGGCAGGCACTGCGCTTACACCTGCTACTGCCTACCAGTTTTATGTAAGGGTAGTATGCGGCGGCGGCGCTTTCAGTGCATGGTCGGCCGTGGGGTCATTTACAACACAGCCTACCTGTCCTCAGCCTACAGCGTTAAACACTACGCTTTTAGGCGATGACGAAGTTACCCTTAACTGGACAGAGGCCGGTACAGCCACCGCATGGGAAGTTTATGTAGTGCCTGTTGCAAGTGCAGCACCTACAGCGGCTACTACTGGTGTTAGCGCAACTACAACATCGTTGCCATACAACACAGGCCTTGTACCTAACACATCATATAAATTTTATGTTAGGGCAATATGCAGTGCTACAGATAAAAGTGTATGGTCTGGCCCAATTAACTTTACTACCTCTCAAATACCGGCTATACTAAACTATACCCAAAATTTTGACGGTGCCGCAGTTACAGACTGGGCGCTAAACAATGGTACAGCAACCAATAAATGGGTTGTGGGCAGTGCAACAAGCAACAGCCCATCTAAATCATTGTATATTTCAAACGACAATGGCACTTCAAACGCTTACAACATAAGCGCAAACTCAGTGGTGCAGGCATACAGGGATGTATTTATCCCGGCAGATGCATCGCAGGTTAGCCTTTCTTTCGACTGGAAAAACCAGGGCGAAAACAACTGGGATTACATCAGGGTATGGATTACCCCGGTAAGCTTTACCCCTGTTGTAAATACACAAACCACTACACAAAGTGGTGGTATACAACTTGGCGGCAACTTTCAGCTTAACAGCTCATGGACTACCTTTAATGGTATAATTGATGTAAGTGCATATGCCGGCCAAACGCGCAGGGTAATATTTGAATGGAGAAATGATACCAGCGGTGGCACACAGCCTCCCGGAGCTATAGACAATATTAACATGAGTGTTGTAACCTGCCCGCAGCCTACAGTGCTTACTGCAGGCACCGTTACAGCTACCTCGGCAAATCTTGGCTGGACAAACCAGGGTACAGCAAACCAGTGGGAAGTATATGTAGTGGCTAATGGTGCTGCGGCGCCTACTGCTACCACAACAGGTACCCTGAGCGATGTAAACCCTTATATCCCTACTACGCTTACACCGGCAACGGCATACCAGTTTTATGTAAGGGCTATATGTTCTGCTACAGATAAAAGTTTCTGGAGTGGCCCGTTTGCATTTACTACGGCCATTGCTAATGATGATTGTTCTGGTGCAGTAAGCTTACCGGTTAACCCGGGTGAAGACTGTGTACAATCAGTATTAACGTCATTTACAGGTGCTACAGCATCGCCACAGCCTATATGTACAGGCGTAAACGGTGCCGATATATGGTATACCTTTACTGCCGCAGGCCCTAAGCACAACATCTCTGCTGATTTTTCTAACTTATCTACATCACAGTTAGAAAATAGTTCACAACCTATTACCTTAAGCCTTTATGGCGGTAACGTGTGTACGGCGTTAGATACACCATTGTATTGTGTTACAAATAACTATATACTGGCCTCAAACCTTACACCGGGTGCTACTTATACGGTTAGGGTAACAATAAACAACGCTACGCCTAACCTTAACTATCCGTTTAACATGTGCGTTACTACTCCCGAAACAGGCAGTGGTACGGCATCGGCATGCGAAATTACAACCATCAACTATAGCTTTGAAAGCCCTGATTTACCTTCAACACAGTTCTATCCGCCTAACGTAAACCAAAATGTGGTACCTGGATGGAAAACAACTGCATCTGACGCTAAAATAGAGGTTTGGCGTGCTTCAACAACTGCTAACCCTTTCTTTGAAGTTGTAGAGGCTTATGAAGGTGAGCAGTTTATAGAGCTTAACGCTAACGAGCCTTCTGCACTTTACCAGGATTATGTATCGCCTCCGGGAACTGTGTTTACTTACAGCTTCGGACACCGTGGCCGCGCAGGTACTGATGTGTGCCAGGTTAAAGCAGGCCCTCCGGGTGGCCCTTATACTAATGTTGGTCCACCGGTTTCAACAGGCAATACTGCCTGGAGCACTAATACAGGTAGCTATACGGTACCTGCCGGCCAGACAGTAACACGCTTCTTGTTTGAGTCTGTATCTACTGCAGCTACCGGCCCAACAGGACCATCTACAGGTAACTTCCTTGATGCTGTTGTATTTACGGCCAATGTAGGTATTGTTACCGTGAGCCCTGTGGCACTTGATTGCGAAAATAATGTTGCTACAATACAGGCAAACGGTACAGGTACATGGGTAGCGCACAGCGGTAACCCTGCTCCTACTGTTATTGCAGACGACCAAAGTAATACTACTACAGTATCAGGATTTACAACTCCGGGTTCTTATTACTATGAGTGGACCACGGCACTTTGTTCTGGTACGCTTGAAATTGATTACCAGGGTGGTGTAATTGCAATGCCAACGGTATCTGATGTAGTATATTGCCAAAACGATACCCCTGCACAGCTTACTGCTACTGCAAGCGGCACTAACACACTACACTGGTTTGCCGATGCAACAGGCGGTACAGAGCTTGCAACGGCTCCTACCCCTACTACAACTACTGTAGGTACTACTACATATTATGTAAGCCAGACGCTCTTTAATTGCGAAAGCCCAAGGGCAGCCATAACCGTTACGGTTAATGCGCTTCCGGCAGCACCAGCAGTTACAGATGTAGAATATTGCCAAAATGCAACTGCTGTAGCACTTACTGCTACACCGGCAACAGGCAATACGCTTAACTGGTATACTGTAGCTAACGGTGGTACGCCACTTGCTGCTGCTCCGGTTCCGGTTACAACTACCGTAGGCACTACAATATATTATGTAAGCCAGCAAACCGCTCTGGGCTGCGAAAGCGACAGGGCACAAATTGTGGTAACCATAAACCCATTAATTACTCCGGTATCTGCGTTTACGCTTCCTGCAACAGTTTGTGCTGTTCAGTCTATAGTTATACCGGTACCTGGCACAGGCTTTACAACAGGTGGTACATACACTGCCGGTACAGGCCTTGACATAGACCCTGTTACAGGTGCTATAGATATTGCAGGCAGTACAGCAGGTACCTATACCGTAACATATACCATTGCACCGGATGCTACTACATGTAATGTGGGCAGCAGCAGCCAGGCAACTATTACCATTACCCCTGCTACGGCTCCGGATGTTACATTCAGCTATGTAAACGTATGTAATACCGCTGCTAACCAGCTACCGGTTACATCGGCAGGTTTTGCAACAGGCGGTACATTTACAGCCGGTGCAGGACTGAGCATTAATGCTGCTACAGGCGAAATAAATGTGGCTAACAGCACAGCGGGTACATATACCGTAACATACACAGTGGCCGAAAATGCTCCTGCATGTATTGCTGCCGCTACAGGCACCGCTACAATAGTTATTACGGCAGCCGTTGTTCCGGTAACCGAGTTTAATTATGACAATGCATATTGCTTTGGCTCGGCTAATGCCATACCATCTTTTGCCGGTGGCTTTAGCGCTGGTGGGACATTTACTGCTACAGGTGGCTTAAATATCAATCCAGCTACAGGTGAGGTTAACATTGGCACCGGCACTGCAGGCGTTTACACAGTAACATATACAGTTGCTGCAAATCCTGCAAATTGCGAATTGGGTGGTTCTTACACTGACACCTTTGCCATAGGCGCCGAAATTGACTTTACCCTTAATGGAGATTGTGAAGGCAGCGAATACTTTATAAGGGCTACTGCCACTAACGGAGAATTTGCAGATGGCCTTGTATTTGAGTGGGGAACTACAACCGGCGCTACCGTAGGCGGAAATAACGACTACTTTAACGTAACCGAGTATGTAAAAACTACAACCGTAGAAGAAACATTCCCGCTACAGTTTGTATTAACTGTTTACGATGGCGACTGCCAAAGTTCAGTGGTATTTGATATACAAGACATTACTTGTATGATACAGCGTGGTGTATCTCCGGACGGCGATGGCAAAAATGACAATTTTGAACTTACCACTATGGGAGTTGATAAACTAGTCATCTTTAACAGGTACGGCCAGGAGGTTTACTCTAAAACAAATTATACAAACGAATGGTTTGGTCAGACTGACAAAGGAGACCACCTGCCTACCGGTACCTATTATTACATGATTAAACGTAATAATGGCGAAACCAGAACAGGCTGGATTTATGTAAACTGGCCTAACTAATAATTAGGTACATTATAAAATAGCCCCTGCTTTTGGCAGGGGCTATTGTTTTTTAAAGAAGTTCGCGAAATGTGATTGATCAGGTTCCTAGCCATTTTAAAAATTCGTTACCCCTATTTTAACTCCAGGTTAACCTTTCAACAAATCTTATCTAAAAAATATAACAATAAGGCTATAGATAGTTACATTTGCAAAAAATTACCACTTATCGTTTTTATCTTATGAAAAGAAAAATTACTGTGCCGAGGCTTATTTTATTACTCCTTTTTATCTTTGTAATAGCGCCCGCAACCCATGCCCAGGTTTATCAGCATAATTTTGGTACTACCCCAATAACTGCTCACCCTTATACGGCTGCCCCTGCAGTGCTTAATACTAACCTTTCGGGCTCATCATGGTCTAATACTACAAGCGCGTGGACAAGCTTTAGCGGATCCGCAGGCCAGGCCATATCTATGGCTAATACGGCCAGCCCGGCAGCCATTACCCTGAGCTTTAATGTGGTGGCAGGCAAACAGCTGGAAATAACATCATTTAACTTCTGGAGACAGCGCAGCAGCTCAGGCGCACAGGCATGGGCCATGTCAATAAACGGTACAGCCGTGGGTTCGGGCGCCTTCCCTACAGTTGGCGCACCTGTTGGCGAAACCAATGTTACAACGCCTGTAACAGGCCTTACTGGCACAGTAAACGTAGTGCTTACCCTTACCGGTGCTTCTGGAAGCGGCAACATAAGGATAGACGACTTTACCCTTAACGGTGCTGTTACCTCAACCTGTACAGCGCCCGTAATAACCGCTCTAAGCCCGGCATCCGGCCCGGCAAATACCGTAGTAACCCTTATCGGTACCGGCTTTAACCTGGGTACAGGCACATCTGCCGTATATTTTAACGGTACACCTGCTACTGCTTTTACGGTAGTATCAGATACCCAGATAAAGGCTACCGTACCGGCCACAGCAACAACCGGACCTGTAAGCATCCTTACCAACAGCTGCGAGGGTGTTGCTACAAACTTTACCGTACTGGCATCAAATTGTGCCACATATACGGGCCCTACAGATCTTTTTATATCAGAAATATATGATGCACAGGCCGGAGACGGTGGCGCAGTAGAATTTTATAACGGCACAAATGCAACCATAGACCTGTCTGCTTACAGCCTGGCGCGCTACGGCGATATTGGCGATGCAACACCATCATTTATTATTCCCCTTAGCGGGATGCTTGCACCGGGAGGTATTTATATTGCCCGCACAGCAACAACGGTATGTTCATTATCAGGGGCACCGGCCACTACACTTACATCAGGCTTTAATGCCGATGATGAATTTGAGCTTATTAAAAACGGTGTCGTGATTGATAACGTGCACTTGCCGGGTGATGTAGGCTATACCGTTATACGCAATGCCAATGCAGAAGTGCCACAGGCCGTTTATAACGCAGCCGACTGGACCGTTTCATTAAATGAGAACTGTGCCAACCTTGGTATACACAGCGTAAACACAGCGGTTACAAGCCAGGTTACATCGCAGCCGGCAAGCGCTACAGCCTGCGAGGGAAGCTCCGCTACATTTAGTGTTACAATCAGCAATACTGCCGGTTTCAACTACCAGTGGAAAATGCTTAATGCATCAGGTGCCTGGGTAAACGTAACAAATGGCGGCACATACAGCGGCGCTACAACTGCCACGCTTACCATTAGTAACGCGCCTGTAAGTTTAAACAACGCCCAGTTTTATTGCCAGATAACATCTGTAGCATGTACTTTAATAACCAATACCGCGCAGCTAACGGTTTCGCCTTTACCGGTTGTAACTTCTATACTTGTACAGCCTACATGTCTTCTTGCAACAGGAAGCATCACAGTTGTACCGGTATCGGGCACAGGCCTTACCTACAGCATTAATGGCACTACGTATCAGTCAGGCTTGTTGTTTAGCGCAATTACACCGGGCAGCTATACACTTTACGTAAAAACATCGGCTAACTGTATTGCCGAGTTCCCTTTTACCATTTCTACTGCAATCGCGGGCCCGGCTGTGGCTACTACAACCGTTATGCAGCCTACTTGTACGGTAGCTACGGGAAGCATTACAGTAACCGCACCACTTGCACTTGAATACAGCATTAATGGTGGCACAACCTACCAGACAGGGACTACCTTTACAGGTCTCGCTCCGGGAACGTATACCATCACAACTAAAAATGCAGCAGGCTGTACATCGGTAACAGCTAACATTACTATTACGGCTGCACCTGCGGGCCCGGCTGTAGCAACTACCACCGTTACACAGCCTACTTGTACCCTTTCTACAGGAAGCATTATGGTAACAGCCCCACTTGCACTTGAGTACAGCATTGATGGCGGTACAACCTACCAGACCGGAACTACCTTTGCAGGCCTGGCTCCTGGTACATATACAATCACAACTAAAAATGCAGCAGGCTGTACATCGGTAACTGCTAACATCACCATTACAGCTGCACCTGCGGGTCCGGCTGTAGCTACTACAACCGTTACACAGCCTACTTGTACATTTTCTACGGGACGCATTACTATAACGGCACCACTTGCACTTGAATACAGCATTAATGGTGGCACAACCTACCAGACAGGCACTACTTTTTCAGGCCTGGCTCCGGGAACATACACCATAACTACTAAAAATGCGGCAGGTTGTACATCAGTAACGGCTAACATTACTATTACGGCTGCACCTGCGGGTCCGGCTGTAGCAACTACAACCGTTACACAGCCTACTTGTACCCTTTCTACAGGCAGCATTACTATAACAGCACCTCTTGCACTTGAGTACAGCATTGATGGCGGTACAACCTATCAATCGGGCACTACTTTTGCAGGCCTGGCTCCGGGAACGTATATCATCACAACTAAAAATGCGGCAGGCTGTACATCGGTAACAGCTAATATTACAATTACGGCTGCACCTGCGGGTCCGGCTATAGCAACTACCACCGTTACACAGCCTACTTGTACCCTTTCTACAGGAAGCATTACTATAACCACACCACTTGCACTTGAATACAGCATCAATGGTGGCACAACCTACCAGACGGGCACTACCTTTGCAGGCCTTGCTCCGGGAACGTACACCATAACTACTAAAAATGCAGCAGGATGTACATCGGTAACAGCTAACATCACCATTACAGCTGCACCTGCTGGTCCGGCCGTAGCAACTACAACCGTTACACAGCCTACTTGTACGGTAGCTACAGGCAGCATTACGGTAACAGCGCCTCTTGGGCTGGAATACAGCATCAATGGTGGCACAACCTACCAAACAGGCACTACTTTTGCAGGCCTGGCTTCTGGAACGTATACAATAACTACAAAAAATGCAGCAGGTTGTACATCGGTAACTGGTAACATCGTTATCGACGCTGCGCCTCAGGCGCCAACATCTGCAACACTTGATGTAACCCAGCCGGTATGCGGCACACAGGGTACTATTACCGTAACAGCCCCTGTTGGCACCGAATACACATATAGTATAAATGGAACAAACTTCCAGGCGGGTGTAGTGTTTAACGGCCTTGCTGCGGGAAGCTACGATATTACAGTAAAAAATGGCGGAGGCTGTACCTTAACGCTGTTTAATATTGTAATTAATGCGGCCTCAGGCAACCTGCAGGTTGCGGCAGCCGAAGGCTGTGAACCAACACTGGATGGCAATCACTACATATTACACGTTTTACCGGAAAACGGTTCGTTTAATGAGAATGAAGTAACATATATATGGAAAGACGAGAATGGTCTTACTGTAAGTACAGAGAGCAGCTTTGATGCTACTGAATATGCACGCAACGCAGCACTTGACACTAATGATTATCCGTTAACGTTTACGGTAGTGGTTAGCACTCCGGGCGGTTGTACGGGTACAGCATCATTTACTGTAAACGGAACATTTTGCGACATACCAAAAGGTGTTTCTCCAAACGGCGATACCCTGAACGACAATTTTGACCTTACAGGTATGAATGCCTCTAAAGTAAGTATCTTTAACCGTTACGGGCAGGAAGTATTCGCCCGACACAACTATACTAACCAGTGGCACGGGCAAACCGATAACAATGAGGACTTGCCTTCAGGAACCTATTATTATGTTGTAGTTGCACCAAACGGAACAAAAACCGGGTGGGTGTACCTTAACAGGGAAAATGAATAAATTACCGTTCAACTTAAAAAGGGCTGCCAAATGGCAGCCCTTTTTGTTTATAATTAAAGAAGGATGGTTTAAATACTGTCGCGTTGTGCTTCCTTAAGCCTTTTTTTATGGTTACGCAGCACGTCCCTTACATCACGCATGGCATCGCGCGATCCTTTGTCAAGCTTGCCCAGCTTCTTGGCAAATGATGTTATTTTAGTTTGTTCCTGCGGAGCAAGCTTGTGGTGCACACTTTCTGCAAACTGCTGAAAATCTTCTGTTATGGTATCTAAATCTTCATACGCCGATTTTACATCGGCATACAGTTCCTCAAGCTCTTTTACCGCTTCTTTCCAAAGTTGTATATTAGTATCGCCCAGGCTTAGCAACAATTTCTTTTCCTGTTTACTGAATAATCCCATATGTCGTGTTTTGTGGTGCAATTTCCTACCAAAACATAATATGCGTGTTAACCCACAGTTATCATATTGTTGCTCTTACTGCCACAAAGCCTCCATAAAAATTCATACCTTAGTATACTTAAAATTGATACCATGTCAACAGCTTCTCCTGTCAAAAAAGTAGCCATTGTAGGCTATAGCCGTATACCGTTTGCACGCCAGTTTACTAACTATGCCACAGCCTCTAACCGCGATATGATGGTAGCTGCCATAAACGGCCTTATTGATAAGTACAAGCTTGCGGGCATGCAGCTGGGCGAAGTAGCCGGTGGCGCCGTTATAAAGCACAGTTGGGAAATTAACCTGATGCGCGAATGCGTACTTCATACATCCCTCGATCCTAAAACCCCGGCATGCGATATACAGCAGGCCTGCAACACAGGCTTTGAGTCGGCGTTGTATATTGCCAATAAAATTGCCCTGGGCCAAATTGAATGCGGTATAGCCGGTGGTGTAGATTCTACCAGTAATGTGCCCTTAGTATTAAATGAGCACATACGCAGGATATTGCTCGATGCGCGCCGCAGCAAAAGCACATGGGATAAAGTAAAGCAGTTTGGCCGTATTAAGCTCAAAGATTTATCGCCTGAGGCTCCGGCCAATCTTGAACCCGGCACCGGCCTCTCAATGGGTGGGCATACCGAATATACTGCAAAATATTATAAAATATCGCGTGAAGAGCAGGATGCCTTCGCGCTAAGCAGCCATCAAAAAATGGCCGCAGCTGCCGACAGGGGCTTTTTCAATGATATGGTAACGCCTTTCATGGGGCTAAACCTTGACAATAACCTGCGCCGAGATTCATCTTTAGAAAAACTTGCGAAACTTAAACCTGCTTTTGATAAAGAACACGGCTCGCTTACGGCAGGCAACTCTTCTCCCCTTACGGATGGTGCGTCATGTATTTTGCTTGCCAGCGAAGACTGGGCAAAAGAACAGGGGCTTCCCATTTTGGCATACATTACCCATGCCGAGCTTTCTGCCATTGAGTATGTTGAGAACAAGCACAACCTGTTGTTAGCCCCCGTATATGCTGCACCAAAAATGCTTAAAAAAGCAGGACTTAAATTACAGGATTTCGACTTTTATGAAATTCACGAAGCTTTTGCCGCACAGGTACTGGCATTGCTCAAAATCTGGGATTCGCCTGAGCTTTCGGCACAATTTGGCGTTGAAGCGTTAGGCAGTATTGACATGGACAAGCTAAACGTAAACGGCAGCAGCCTGGCAACCGGACATCCTTTTGCCGCGACCGGCGGACGGATATTGGCCACTATGGCAAAACTTTTAGATGAAAAAGGTTCAGGCCGCGGCCTGATATCGGTTTGTGCAGCGGGCGGCCAGGGCATGACGTTTATCCTTGAAAAGTAACCAAATATATTCAGCCCAAAATAGCTTCAGGTGGTAACAATTTCTTACATTTCGCTACCAATTAGCAAACACTATCTCATGAAAAAAAGCCTGCTTTTATTAGCTTTTACGGCAACAGGCATTGTTGCAAATGCCCAGACATATACCCGTCGCGACTCCCTGCAAGGTGGCCTGCGCCCCGAGCGTACTAATTTTGACGTGCAGCGCTATGACCTCAGCATTACCATAAACCCGGATGACCGCAGCATTGTGGGCTACAATGACATCACGTTTATTGCGCTGGAAAGCACATCAAAAATACAGCTTGACCTGTTTGACAACATGAATGTAGACAGCATTTTGCTTGATAAAACAAAACTAACCTACAAGCGCGATAATGATGCGGTGTTTATAAGCTTTCCTAAGGCGCTAAAAAAAGGCAGTGAACAAAAGCTTCGCTTCTACTACTCGGGCAAGCCTAAAGTGGCTAAAAATGCTCCGTGGGACGGCGGCTTTGTATTTAAGAAAGATACCGATGGCAAGCCGTGGATAGGAGTTGCCGTGCAGGGAATGGGTGCCAGCCTTTGGTTTCCCGTTAAAGACCACCAGACCGATGAGCCCGACCGTGGTGCTTCTATAAAAGTGGCAGTGCCCAACGGGCTGATGAACGTGAGCAACGGCCGTTTTACCGGAAGCGAAGACCTAAAGAACGGCTACACCCGCTGGGACTGGGAGGTTAAAAATCCGATAAACAATTACGACATTACCATAAACATTGCCGACTACACGCACATCCACGATAACCACAACGGGCTTGATCTGGATTATTATGTGCTGCGCAAGAATGAGGAGAAGGCAAAAGTACATTTTGAGGAAGTAAAAGGCATGCTGGACTGTTTTCAGCAGAAGTTTGGCACCTACCCCTTTGCCGAAGACGGCTACAAACTGGTAGAAACATCCTACCTGGGCATGGAGCACCAAAGTGCCGTGGCCTATGGCAACAAGTATAAAAAAGGCTATATGGGCATGGACATGACCGGTACCGGCCTGGGCAAAGAGTTTGACTATATCATTGTGCACGAAAGCGGCCACGAGTGGTTTGGCAACAGCATTACCAGCAAGGATATTGCCGATATGTGGATACACGAGGGCTTTACCACCTACAGCGAAACAGTATATGTAGAGTGCCGTTTTGGCTATGATAAAGCCATGCAGTACATTAACGGCCAGGCAGCCAATGTCGAGAACCGCAAGCCCGTTATAGGCGTTTTTGGTGTAAACAAAGAAGGATCGGGCGATATGTACTATAAAGGTGCCCTGATGCTGAACACTATTCGCCATATTGTAAACAACGATGCCAAATGGTGGAAAATGCTTTTAGGCTACAGCGAAACCCATCGCAAAAAAATAATTGATACCGAGACGGTTAACAAATACTTCAGCAAGCAGGCCGGCATAGACCTTACGTCTGTTTTTAACCAGTACCTGCGCCACACAGCCATACCGGTATTACAGCTTAAGCAAAACGGCAAAGACCTGGAGTACCGCTGGCAAACCGATGAACCCAACTTTGAAATGCCCGTTGATGTAACCATAGCAGGCAAAACCATACGCCTAAAAGCCACCAATAAATGGAAAAAGGAAAAAGTTGCCATTAACTCCCTAAACGATGTCGAAGTAGCTACCAACAAATTTTACATAAACGTTGAGAAGCAATAAAAAAACGCCGCAATTTGCGGCGTTTTTAGTTTTCAATTATCAAATAATAATTTCTTCCATTTGTAAAAATCAGTGGCAGTATCTATATCCCGATACCTCCATGCACGATAATTGTAAGCGGTTGAAACGTAATAAATTCTGAACCCATTATATAAATCAGGATTCTGTTCAAGCTTTTGTAGTCTAACCGCCACCCAATCTTTATGATGCTTATTGGCCGCTAACATAACCTCAATTACGTTCACACTTAACTTGCCGTTAGATAACTGCTTATCTAAAATAGAGGTAAGATAAGGGCTATTGGCAAAATCCAGTTTGTCCAGTCGCTGATTATTTAAAAACATATGCCTGAACTCATGAGGCTTTAAAGCATATTCAACCGAAGAAAACAGTTCTTCATAAGCAAAACTATCTTCAACTTTAGTTATAAAAACCGCATTAATATCTACTCCCAATGATAAATATGCTTCCAGTTTATGATGCCCATCTAAGACATAAGAATGGCTGTCATTAATTTGATTATATATTAAATGGTATTTATCATATGTAATTATCTTTGGCTTTAAACCGGCTCTAATCTGTTGCTTATAGTACTCAACCCTTTTTTTATCAAGAGTATTATAGGGCCTTGTATGGAAATATTCCTGCCTGTCAAAATCAGGATAAAAACTTCCACGAAATATTTCGTCTTCGCTAATTATGCCAAAGGTCCTTCCAGGAATACTGTTGTAAAATATTGCCGTATCATTTGGGATTTTTCCAATGCTCACTTCATAGATGCCATTTTCAAATAATAATAAAAAGTTGTTTATCGCATCTAATATTTCAGAATCTGTACCATTTATAAGTACCTGGTTAATATTTTCGGTCAGTTCATCCCTTTTTTCCGCCGGGTGTTCAGAAATGGCATAGTATTCTCCAATACTGCCTCTGCAATCCGGCCAGTTAACGGTTAACGCCTTTTGAATAATAAGACACTCTGCAAAACCATCAGAAAGTATTTTAATAATGCCTTGTCCGCTTACTATTTGTACTTTCATACTACACCTTCTCCTGCAACACTTTAATTTCATCCCTAAGCTTTGCCGCCTGTAAAAAGTCCAGTTCTTTAGCAGCCTTTTCCATAGCCTTGCGCTTTTCCCTAATCATCTTTTCAATATCGCCTTTGGCCATATAAGTAGTGTCCGGCTCAGCAGCCATAAGCTTTTTCTCATTTTCATAATGAAAGCTCGCAATCGGGCTGCGGCCCAGGTGGCTCTTTTCTATCTTTTTATTCAGCGCCAATGGCACCATGCCTCTTTCGGTATTATAATTTTGCTGCTTTTCGCGGCGGTAAATGGTCTCATCAATGGTGCGCTGCATACTATCAGTAACCTTATCGGCATACATAATGGCTTTACCGTTTACGTTACGCGCGGCACGGCCTACCGTTTGCACCAGCGAACGTGTATTACGTAAAAAGCCCTCCTTGTCGGCATCCAGTATCGCTACTAATGACACCTCGGGTAAGTCAAGCCCCTCACGCAGCAGGTTAACGCCAATAAGCACGTCAAACAAGCCCATACGCAGGTCCTGCATAATCTCTACACGCTCCAGCGTATCAATCTCGCTATGGATATAACGGCAACGTATCGACACCTTTGTAAGATACTTGGCAAGCTCCTCTGCCATACGCTTGGTAAGCGTGGTCACCAGTGTACGCTCGTCAAGCTCCACGCGCTGGTGTATCTCTTCAATCAAATCGTCAATCTGGTTGATGCTTGGGCGCACCTCAATAACCGGGTCAAGCAATCCCGTAGGGCGTATAACCTGCTCTACATATACACCGCCGCTCTTTTGCAGCTCGTAATCAGCCGGGGTGGCGCTAACATACACCACCTGATTTTGCAGGGCTTCAAATTCCTCAAACTTCAGCGGGCGGTTATCCATGGCAGCCGGCAGTCTAAAGCCATACTCCACAAGGTTCTCCTTACGGCTACGGTCACCACCATACATGGCATGTACCTGGCTCACGGTAACGTGGCTTTCATCAATAACCATCAAAAAGTCATTAGGAAAATAATCCAGCAGGCAAAACGGGCGCGTGCCGGGCAGCCTGCGGTCAAGGTAACGCGAGTAGTTCTCAATACCCGAGCAGTACCCAAGCTCACGAATCATTTCCAGGTCAAAATTGGTGCGTTCCTCCAGGCGCTTTGCCTCCAGGTGCTTGCCTATCTGTCCAAAATAGTCTACCTGTTTTACAAGGTCCTGCTGTATTTCCCAGATGGCGCCTTGCAGCACATCTGGGCTGGTAACAAACATATTGGCCGGGTAAATATTAAGCCGGTCATATTTCTCTACTACTTTAGATGTAACTTTATCAAAAGCCTCAATATCTTCTACCTCGTCACCAAAGAAGTGAATGCGGAATGGCTCATCGCCATAGCTGGGGAATACCTCTACCGTATCGCCTTTAATCCGGAAGGTACCGGGCGTAAAATCGGCTTCGGTGCGCGAATAAAGGCTTTGCACCAGCTTGTGCAGCAACTGGGTGCGGCTTATCACCTGATTTTTTTCCAGCGACACCACGTTTTTTTGGAACTCTACCGGGTTACCAATACCATACAGGCACGATACCGATGCCACTACCAGCACATCCCTCCTGCCAGAAAGCAATGACGATGTGGTACTGAGGCGCATTTTTTCGAGCTCCTCGTTTATAGAGAGGTCTTTTTCTATATAAGTTCCTGAAACCGGAATGTAAGCTTCGGGTTGGTAATAGTCGTAATACGATACAAAATATTCTACCGCATTATTGGGAAAGAATGCCTTAAACTCGCTATATAGCTGTGCCGCAAGGGTTTTATTGTGCGCCAGTACCAGTGTAGGCTTTTGCACCTCCTGTATTACATTAGCCATGGTAAATGTTTTACCTGAGCCTGTTACACCCAAAAGTGTCTGGTAACGTTCACCATCCTTTATACCCTGGCTAAGCTGTTTTATGGCTCCTGGCTGGTCGCCCGTAGGCTTATAATCTGATACTACCTGAAATTTCATTCGCTATGCTTTCTTTTTTATACAAATATACGCAATAGTTGCTTTACGCATAAATCGTACCATGAGCAACTTTATGACTT
>Ga0265780_10002619_pt1 | contig 24234 bp, 13 predicted proteins | sample P1T30metagenome_FD_192432 | JGI IMG/M metagenome (GOLD analysis project Ga0265780, IMG submission 192432) | Plant litter microbial communities from East Loma Ridge, Irvine, California - P1 T30 | ecosystem: Environmental > Terrestrial > Plant litter > Unclassified | place: USA: California... | reverse complement strand
ATGTCGATGGTAACTGGCAAGCGCTTACTCACATAGCTGGTTTTAACGAGCCTTCGCGCCATTTAGAACAAGATAGCAAGGGCGATATATGGGTAAGCCACGCCTATAGAGGCTTAAACAAATTAACCTTAAGCCCCGACTTCAAAAAGGTTATTGCAAAAAAATCATTCGACGAAAAAAATGGATTGCCAGGTAACTACAACATCAATGTATTTACCTTGGAAAATAAGATCGTTTTTTCATCAGATTCGGGCTTTTACACTTACGACGAGTTGAGTAACCGCTTTACGAAATATGAAGTGCTCAATAAAAAGCTGGGTTCGTTTGCTACCTCTAACAAAATTATAAGCGCAGGTAGGCATTTGTATTGGTTCATCAATCATGGCAAGGTAGCGCTGGTCAATTTTTCACAGCCGGGCAAGCTCCCTGTAAATTATTCCCGCTTCAGTATATTGGACGGGCGCATGGTGCAGTACTATGAAAACATAAGCCGTATTAGCAACTCTATTTACCTCATTAGTATTGATGATGGCTTTGTTATATATGATACCAACGAGAATGCACAAAACAGTAGCAAAAATGTATTGCCACAAGTATTGATCAGGAAGATTGAAGATATTACTGATAAGTATACCGTTATAAGCGAAAACGGAAGTGCTGGGGAAGCCTTACCAATTCCTTATGGTCGTAACAACATCCGTATTTCTTACGCCATTCCATATTTTAGGCAAGCCCATATCAAGTTTCAATATTACCTGGAGGGATCATCTAAAGAATGGTCAGACTGGAGTTATGCTACTCAAAAAGACTTTACCAATCTTTCATCGGGTGTGTACCAGTTTAAGGTAAGGGCCAAAATTGATAACAGATCAATAAGTCAAATAACTACCTTCAGTTTCGAAATTCTTCCACCGTGGTATGCCAATAAGTGGGCATGGCTATTTTATGCGGTATTTGCATGCATTGTGTTATATGCAGGCAAAATAATTTACGAGTATAAATTAAAAAGAGATCATCAATTGATAGCCGAGCGCATAATACGCGAACAGGATGAGCTGCTTAAACGAGAAGCTGAAGTAAGTGAAAGGCAAATAGCTTTACTGCAAACCGAAAAGCTGCAGGCAGAGTTAGATTCTAAAAATAGGGAGCTCTCTAATTCGGCTATGTCATTAGCCTACAAGAACGAGCTGCTGCAAAAGTTGAGCGATGAGATTTCAAAGATTAAGGATGAGAATGGAAAAAAGCTACCCTCTGAGCAAATAAGTAAAGTGCAGAAAGTTATAAACGAAGGGATGAACGATGAGCGCGATTGGAATCTTTTTGAAAAAAGCTTTAATGAAGCACACGAAAATTTCTTCAAAAAACTAAAAGCTCAACACCCCGAACTGGTTCCAAATGATTTGAAACTTTGTGCCTATTTGCGCATGAATATGAGCAGTAAAGAATTGTCATCGCTACTCAACATCAGCCTACGAGGCGTAGAAATACGACGTTATAGACTACGCAAGAAGCTCGAAATACCCCATGATAAGAACCTTGTGGAGTTCCTCATTGAGTTATAATACTACATCATTACCTCTCATAGCACATGTATAGACTTCTCAAAAACAATAGTGTACACGTAACACCCTACAGTTATTAATTATTGTGGTATGAAGCTGTTAAGCGGCTTTTTAAGCGTTACGGTGTCAATTACTAGTTTTGCGAAAACGCTACTTCAAAGTTGATGTAGTATTGTAGAGTTTGTTTTTTTGTACAAGTTAAAAAACTACCTCAATTTCATCCCCGGTAATATTCCCCGGTTACCCAACCAATTAACTATAAAAAAACAAGTATGAAAAGAACTTTTACAAGTATCCTTGTCCTTACCTTGTTATGTATTTCTGCGATTAATGTATTTGCACAAAACACAGCGGTAAAGGGTAAGGTAATTGATGCTAAAGACAAAGCTCCGTTACCCGGAGTTACGGTAACTTTAAGTGGCAGCACTGCTACCAGCACGCAAACAGATGCTAATGGTAATTACACCATTAATGCGCCGGCTAATGGAACTTTGGTGTTCTCCTATATAGGATACACTTCTCTAAGCGAACCAGTAAGTAACCGCACCACTATTGATATTTCACTCACTACATCATCAGAAGCTTTAGAGCAAGTTGTTGTTGTGGGTTACGGTACGCAACGTCGCCGTGATGTTACAGGAGCCGTAGGCAATGTTAGCGGAGCAGAACTGGCAAAACAACCGGTTCAAACACCAACTCAGGCCCTACAAGGCAAAGTTGCCGGCGTACAAATAATAGGTTCGGGTCAGCCTAACTCTCAGCCACAATTACGCATACGTGGTACCGGCTCTGTATTAGGTGGAGCAAACCCATTATACGTAGTGGATGGCGTACTAACAGATGATATCCGGAACATTAATAATAACGACATTGTGAGTATAGATGTATTAAAAGATGCATCTGCCGCTATATATGGTGTACGTGGTGCCAATGGAGTAGTTATCATCACCACACGTAAAGGCAAAAACGGCCCGGCTGTAGTACGATATGATGCTAATGCCGGTTTCCGCCAACTATCCAACAAAGTACAAATGGCCAACCGCGATCAATATATTGCTTATTTACGCGATGCCAATCCAAGCATTCTAACATCAGATGCTGCGCCTTTAACCACACCCGGAACAACTGATTGGTATGATGCTGTGCTTAAGAAAGGCTTACAAATGAGCCATAACCTTTCGTTAGCCGGTGGCAGCGAAAAAACTACTTACTTTTTTAGTGGTGGCATTTTTAAAGACGAAGGTTTAATTAAAACAAACGACTTTGATCGTTACACCTTCCGCTCTAACATAGAAACTAAAATTGCTGATAACCTTACCTTTGGCACCCAGTTATCATTAACCCGTAGTAAAGAGCGCCCTGTGCCTCTTGATGGTGTGTACAGTAACGTTTACCGTGCTGCACCGGTTATCCCGGCAGTTGATGATAACGGCCGCTATGGCAACACCAGCCTCTGGGGTAATCTTGGCAATCCGTTGTTAAGTTTGGATAAAACTAACAACCAAACCACCAACAACCGCGTACAGGGTAACTTTTATTTAGAGTATAAGCCTATTAAATCGTTAACCTTCCGCACGGCGTTAAACACCGATGCTTACTGGAACAAACAACGCAACTACAGCTACCAGTTCAATGCAGATCAAAGTACGTTTAACGTAGCCGGTGGCCAGCAGTTTAGCCCATTCAGTTCTTTGTTTATACAAAACGACCAGTTTTTCACTACGATTTGGGATAATACGGTTACTTATCAGCAAACGTTTAATAAACATAGCTTAACCTTACTGGGCGGCTACATTCAGGAATATAGCAAATCAGAATATTTTAATGGCCGCCGCCGTGGCGTGCCCGAAAGTGAGGACACCTGGTATTTAAACACGGGAAACCCCGAGGTTGGTGCCGAGTATGCTAACTCAGGTGCATTGTTCAAACGTATCTCTTACGTAGGTCGTGTTAACTATAATTACGATGGCCGTTATCTGTTAAGCGCCTCTATTCGTGCTGATGGAAGTTCGAGGTTCCGTGAAAAATTTGGATACTTCCCTACAGTGGGTGCCGGCTGGGTAATTTCCCAGGAAAGCTTCTTGAAAAATAGTAAGATCATCAGCAACTTAAAACTGCGCGCCAGCTGGGGCCAGTTAGGTAATGATAATATTGACCAAGGTTTGTTTGTGGTTACCGCAACACCTAACCTGCCTTACTTCTTTAATAACGGCTTAAACCTGGGTACTGCCGTACAAGACATTAAAGACCCTAACTTAAAGTGGGAAAGAACCGAACAATATGATTTTGGCTTAGAATATGGCCTTTTCAATAACAAGTTAACCGGTGAAATTGACTACTACAGCAAAAAAGTAAGAGATGCATTAACACAAGTTACACTTCCTGCTTTCTTAGGCGATCCTGATGGCATCTATGTAACCAACGCTGCTTCCTATCAAAACAAAGGTGTCGAGTTTTCAGCTAAATGGCGCGATAAAATAGGCAAGTTAGGTTACTCTGTTGGCGGTAACATTAGCTACAATAAAAATACCGTTATTGGCTTAAACGGAGGCCAGGCTTTACTGAGCGGAGGTATTGGCAACCAGGGCAACATTACCCGTACCGATAATGGCCAGCCTATTGCAAGCTACTACGTGCTACAACAAACCGGCATTTTCCAAAATCAGGCACAAGTTGATGCAGCACCTACATACAACCTTAACGGCTACAATAAAACTGTTGGCGGTATGATGTTCTCCGACGTAAACGGCGACGGCGTAGTGAGTGCAGATGACCGCGTATTTGCAGGCTCGTATCAGCCTAAATACTATGGCGGCTTCAATATAGGGTTAGATTATGGCAATTGGGATTTCAGCACCGACTTTTACGGTAACTGGGGTAACAAAATTTACAACGGCCGCAAAGCTTTCCGTGCAAATGGAAGCGATAATGTACAGGCAGACTACGTAACAAACCGCTGGACGCCGACCAATGCATCAAACATTAACCCACAGATTATTGCACAAAATTTGCCTGCATCAACCTACTTTATTGAGTCGGGCGCATTTTTACGCCTTAACAATCTAACGTTAGGTTATACACTGCCTGCAGATCTGTTGAAACGCATTAAAATTAGCAAGATAAGAGTTTATGCAACATCACAAAACTTATTCACGGCTAAACGTTACAGCGGTTTCACGCCCGAATTACTACCATCAAGCATTCTATCGGCCGGTGTAGATTTAAACGGTTACCCTACTACCCGCACATTCGCATTTGGTCTTAACGTTGAATTTTAATCTCTAACCATTAATGAAAACATTATATAAAAATACGGCCATTGTAACCCTTACCGCCTTATTACTGGGTACCGGTTACTCTTGCAAAGATTCGCTTAATGTGAACCCACAGGGCGAAATTACGGAAGCCCAATTTATTACAGATCCCAACGTAGCCGCTAACTTGGTTGCCGGTATATACAATATATTTTTTGCGGGCGATGCTTTTGGAAATGATGTACGCGGTTTTCAGTATACAATACTTGGTGATATAGCATCAGATGATGCCGACAAGGGCAGTACTCCATCAGATTACGGCGATGCCAACGCTATTGATATTTTACAGGCTAACGGTAACAACGGCGTAGTTAATAACATATGGAAAGGTTACTATCAGGCTATAGCACGTACCAACCAGGCATTAGCCCAACTGCAAAATGCACAATTTGATACAGCCACTAAAAACAAGTTATTGGGCGAGGCACGCTTTTTACGCGGCATGTTTTACTTTAATTTGGTACGCATATTTGGTGGAGTACCTTTATTAAACCGTGTACCTGCAGCAAGCGAGGCTAACGCACCCGAGTTTTCTACCCGTGCAACATCAAAAGCCATTTATGACTTTGTAATTGATGATCTGACTTTTGCGGCAAACAACCTGCCAGTAATTACCAATACCAGCACAGATGTTGGCAGGGCCAGTAAAGGCGCCGCACAAGCACTTTTAGCTAAGGTATATCTATATAATAAAGATTACCAAAATGCATTGGCTATGTCGCAAGAGGTAATTAATAGTGGCACTTACGCCCTGCTGCCCGATTTTACAGTGTTATTTCGCCAGGCGAGTAATAACAGCCGCGAGTCTATCTTCGAAATTCAGGCGGGACAAAATTTGGCTTGTAACTCTTCTATTGACCGCTTTACAGTTGCGCAAGGCCCGCGTGCCGGTGGCAAAAACGGATGGGTAGACCGTGGTTACGGTTTCAATAATCCATCAGTAAGTTTGGTTAACGAGTATGAAAATGGAGATATACGTAAGAATGCGACCATCATCACCATAAACCCTTCTAATGGCGCAAATTCTGTTGGTACGGTATTATTTGATGGCTTACGCATACCTACAAAAGATTCGGTTGAAAATTCACGCTATAACTATAAAGCCTATTATAGCCGCACTGCCGAACCTAACTGTGGTAATTATGATCGCTTGCCTAAACACGTTATGGTAATTAGATATGCCGAAGTGTTGTTGATACATGCCGAAGCCGCCTTACAAACTGGCCAAAGTGGCTTAGCTACTACCGATATTAATGCGCTGCGTACCCGCGCCAAGTTAGCACCTTTAGCCGGCATACCTACCCTACAGCAAATTTGGCATGAGCGCCGTGTAGAAATGGCTATGGAACAAGATCGATTTTTTGACGTTGTGCGCCAGGATGCAGTACAACCCGGCCGTGCAGCAGCTGCATTTACTGCCGATGGTAAAACATGGACAGCTACACGTGCACTGTTTCCAATACCACAACAGCAAATTGATTTAAGCGGTGGTAACCTAAAACAAAATCCAGGGTATTAATATCCCAAAACATGGAGCAGAATTTAAACTGCTCCATGTTTAATACGTTGTTTATTTTCTCAATCAACAGGCTTTGTCCAAGCCTTGGTTTCAGTAGCCTACTTCATGAAACGCATACCTGCCTACTTTTATTTATTATCTATAATACTGCTGTACAGCAGTGCTGCCTGTTCGCAAAAACCAATACCTTCTTCCACATTATCTATCAAAAAAAACCTCACCGATAGCCAGTTACTTAACCTGGTAGAAAAGCAAACCTTCCAATACTTTTGGGATGGTGCCGAACCCACCTCGGGGCTGGCTCGTGAGCGCTATCATTTAGATGATAATTACGCGCAGAACGACAAGAACGTGGTAGCTACAGGTGCCACAGGTTTTGGAGTAATGGCCATTATTGCCGGTATTGACAGGCATTACATTACCCGTAAGCAAGGTTTTGAACGCCTGCAAAAAGGGGTTAATTTCCTTGATAAAGCAGACCGCTTTCATGGCGCCTGGCCACATTGGATGTATGGCGAAACCGGAAAAGTTAAACCCTTTGGCCGGAACGACGATGGCGGCGACCTGGTAGAAACAGCTTATTTAGCGCAAGGCCTGCTGTGCGTACGCCAGTACTTCGAGCATGGCAACAAAGCCGAAAGGCAACTGGCCGCTCAAATTGACAGGCTATGGAAAGGCATTGAGTGGGACTGGTACCGCAACGGCAAAAACGTTTTGTATTGGCACTGGAGCCCAAATGTAGGCTGGAAAATGAATTTCCCGCTTCAGGGGTATAACGAATGCTTAATTACCTACATTATGGCGGCTGCCTCGCCAACACATGGCATACCTGCTGAGGTTTACCACGAAGGCTGGGCACGTAGCGGCGGCATTAACACAAATGCTAACATATACGGCTTTCCTATCAAACTTAAACATAATGGCACTCAAAACGGCGTAGGTGGCTTGTTTTGGTCGCAATACTCGTACCTGGGGTTAAATCCTAAAGGCCTTACCGACCGCTATGCCAACTATTGGAACGAGGTGAGAAATCATGCCTTGATCAATCATGCTTATTGCATTGATAATCCAAAACATTACAAAGGATACGGTGATAATTGCTGGGGGTTAACGGCCAGTTACTCTGTAGACGGTTACTCGGGTCACAGCCCATCAAACGATTTGGGCGTCATATCGCCAACGGCAGCATTAGCATCCTACCCTTATACGCCCGAGTACAGCATGAAAATGATCCGTCATTTATATGAAGACCTGGGCGATAAAGTGTGGGGCCAATATGGTTTTTATGATGCCTTTAGCGAAACAGCCAACTGGTACCCTAAACGATACCTCGGTATAGACCAAGGGCCTATTGTGGTGATGATAGAGAACGGCCGTTCGGGTTTATTATGGAACCTATTTATGAACAGTCTCGAAGTTAAAGCCGGCTTAAAGAAATTAGATTTTAAATCGCCTTACTTTAAATAATATGCGCAAAGGGTTTTCATTATTTTTTGGCTTACTGTTTGGTACTTCAGCCTTTGCGCAGGTTAATCAAAACCAAACTTACTGTAATCCTATTAACCTAGATTATACCTATGCCATTTATAACGCTAACGAAGGATTATCGTACCGTTCGGGAGCCGACCCGGCGGTAGTAAAGTTTAGAGGCGAGTACTATATGTTTGTTACCCGTTCTATGGGTTACTGGCATTCTACCGACCTCACCAACTGGGATTTTGTCACTCCTGAAAAGTGGTACTTTCAGGGCTGTAATGCACCCGCTGCACATAATTATAAAGATTCGGTACTCTATGTAGCCGGCGACCCTTCAGGTTCGATGAGTATTTTATATACCGATAACCCTAAAAAAGGCGATTGGAAAGCAACACCCTTTATCTTGAACGATTTGCAAGACCCCGATCTGTTTATTGATGATGACGGCAAGGCTTACATGTTCTGGGGTTCATCCAACCTCTATCCCATCCGCGGCAAGGAGCTTGATCGTACGAAAAACTTCAAGCCCGTTGGCCAAACCGCAGAATTATTCAAGCTCGACGGAGACAAACATGGCTGGGAGCGTTTTGGCGAAAACCATTCCGACACCAAATTGAAGGGCTATATGGAAGGTGCATGGCTTACCAAGCACAACAACAAGTATTACATGCAATATGCAGCGCCCGGTACCGAGTTTAATGTATATGGCGATGGTGTATACATGAGTGATAGTCCGTTAGGGCCTTATACTTACGCCCCTAATAACCCTATATCTTATAAACCAGGCGGCTTTATTAACGGGGCTGGGCATGGCAGTACTGTATTGGGGCCTGGTAGCCAGTACTGGCATTATGCCTCTATGGCGGTGTCGGTCAATGTGAATTGGGAACGCCGCTTATGTGCCTTCCCCGCAGGTTTTGATGCCGATGGATTAATGTACACCAACACCTCTTATGGCGATTACCCGCACTTTTCTCCTGCCGTACCATCCAAAAAAGGTGAGTTCACTGGTTGGATGCTGCTATCATACAAAAAGCCTGTCACTGCATCCTCTACCCTTGCGCCTGATTTTTCGGCAGATAAGGCTTTGGACGAGAATGTAAAAACTTTTTGGATAGCCTCGCAGAACGACGACAAGCAATGGTTACAGGTAGATATGAAAAAACCTGCCAATGTGTATGCCGTGCAAATAAATTACAGCGATTACAAAGCCGACCTATACGGCCGCGTACCCAACCTGCATCACCGTTATACAGTTGAGGGCAGCCTTGACGGTAAAACATGGACTACCCTGATCGATAAAAAAGATAGCTTCACCGATAATCCTAATGATTATGTGGCTTTAGAAAGCCCGGCCCGCATCCGCTATATCAGGTACAATAACATTAAAGTACCAACCGGACACCTGGCCATATCGGCTTTAGGGTATTTGGCAAAGGTAATGGCACCATGCCTGCAACGCCCTCTAACTTTAAAGTTACACGTAAACAGGATAGCCGTAATGCCTTCATAACTTGGAATACGGTTAAGGGCAGCCAGGGATATAATGTAAAATGGGGAATTGCTCCCGATAAACTTTTTAGTTCGTGGCTTATATACGATACCAATACCCTTGATCTGAAAAGCTTAAGCACCGACCAAACTTATTACTTTACGGTTGAAGCATTTAACGAGAATGGGGTAAGCAAAGCCACCCAACCTCAAAAAGCACAATAACATTACTTGCATAATTAGAATACGACATACAATAAAGAATATGAAAAAAGCGACTTCGCTATGGTACATTCTGGCTTTATGTGCTGCCTCTGTGCAGGCACAAACAAAAAAGCCGGTAAATACCGAAAAAGCAAAAATGAATACGTTTGTTAGTCAGTTAATGGCTAAAATGACCGTTGATGAAAAGATAGGTCAGCTAAACCTGGTTACAGGCGGCGAAGCCACTACGGGCACTGCCGTAAGTACCGGTGTAGAAAGCAAGATAGGTAACGGACAAATTGGTGGTATTTTTAGTTTAACCACCCCTACACGTATACGCAAGGCACAAGAAATTGCCGTGAACAAAAGCCGACTGCACATTCCCCTCATTTTTGGTCAGGATGTTATACACGGTTATAAAACCAGCTTTCCTATCCCGCTGGCACTGGCATCGAGTTGGGATCTGGGTTTAATTGAACGTACCGCGCGCATGGCCGCCGTTGAGGCAAGCGCCGATGGTATTAACTGGACGTTTTCGCCCATGGTAGATATATCGCGCGATGCCCGTTGGGGTCGTGTAGCCGAAAGCAGTGGAGAAGACACTTATCTGGGTTCGCAAATTGCCAGTGCTATGGTAAAAGGTTACCAAGGCGATGATCTGAAAAAAGCCAATACTATTATGGCTTGTGTTAAACACTTTGCTTTATACGGCGCTGCTGAAGCCGGCCGGGATTATAACACTACCGACATGAGCTTGGACCGCATGTATAACGAATACCTGCCACCGTACAAGGCCGCTATTGATGCCGGGGCAGGCAGTGTAATGGCTTCATTTAATGATATTAACGGAGTACCTGCCACCGCCAACAAATGGCTCTTGAACGATCTGTTGCGTAAGCAATGGGGCTTTACCGGCTTTGTAGTGTCTGATTACACAGGTGTTAGCGAATTGATAGAACATGGATTAGGCGATTTACAGCAGGTATCAGGAAAATCCTTAAGCGCGGGTACCGATATGGATATGGTGAGCGAAGGTTATTTAAGCACCTTGAAAAAATCCCTGACCGAAGGCAAAGTTACCCTGACCGAAATTAACAACGCCTGTCGCCTAATTTTAGAAGCTAAATACAAGCTGGGCTTATTTGAAGACCCTTATCGTTACTGCAACGAAGAACGTGCCAAAACTGAGATATTGACCCCTGCTAACCTTCAATTTAGCCGCGAAACCGCCACACAAACTTTTGTGTTGCTTAAAAATCAGAATAAAACTCTTCCCCTGAAAAAATCGGGTACCATTGCCGTAATTGGTCCATTGGCCGATAGTAGGGCCAACATGCCGGGCACCTGGGCAGTGAACGCCGATTTAGCTACCACTCCCTCCCTACTGGAAGGCCTAAAGCAAGTAGCCGGCGATAAGGTCAACATCATCCATAGCCTGGGTTCTAACTTAACCAGCGATGCCACCCTGCAAAAGAACGCCACCATGTTTGGGCGCGAAATTCCACGCGATAACCGCCCGGAAGAAGAGGTGATTAAAGATGCTGTGAATACTGCGAACAAAGCTGATGTGATAGTTGCAGCACTTGGCGAAAGTTCTGAAATGAGCGGCGAAAGTTCGAGCCGTACCAATATTGAAATACCTGAGGTGCAAAAGCACTTATTGGCCGCCTTATTAAAAACAGGTAAGCCTGTTGTGCTGGTACTTTTTACCGGCAGGCCGCTGGCCATTAAATGGGAAAGCGAAAATGTTCCGGCCATACTTAACGTTTGGTTTGGAGGCAGCCAGGCCGCTTATGCCATTGCCGATGTCTTGTTTGGTAATGCCAATCCATCGGGTAAACTATCTATGAGCTTCCCACAAAATGTAGGGCAGGTGCCTATCTATTACAGCCATAAAAATACTGGCCGCCCGTTGGCTGCCGGTGGCTGGTTCACCAAGTTCCGTTCAGGCTATTTAGATGTAAGCAACGATCCGCTGTACCCTTTCGGCTTTGGGCTGAGTTATACTACCTTTAGCTACAGCGATATTAAATTGAGCGCTGCAAGCTTCAAACCTGGACAATCCATCACCGCCAGGGTAACTGTTACCAACACAGGCAGTGTAGACGGTAAAGAGGCCGTACAGCTTTACACCCGCGATATGGTGGGCAGCAGCACACGCCCTGTTAAAGAATTAAAAGGGTTTCAAAAAATTAGCCTTAAACCGGGCGAAAGCAAGGAAGTTACTTTTACCATCAAGGAAGACGATCTGAAGTTTTACAACTCGGCACTAAAGTACGTGGCTGAGCCGGGAGACTTCAAGATCTTCGTTGGGCCAAACTCCCGCGATTGTAAGGAGAGTGCATTTAAATTATTGAGCAAATAAAATCATTAAGTATTATCCTCATCATTAAAATACTCGATAAACAAGAACAGCGCAGCTATCAAATAGCTGCGCTGTTCTTGTTTTGTAGCCGTACCTCAGGCCGATTTTCTGCCTGCCTGATAATGGTTAGACTGGTATACGGCAGTCACAATTTCATTAACCTGCAGATCGGTGCTAATGTCTTCGTTGCTATGATCGAAAACTACTTTCAGGAAATGATTTAGAACAAATGCTGCTGGCAAAGGCACGTTTTGGTCAACACCGGCATAACGGTTCCAAGCTGGGCTATTTTCTGAGTACACACCAAACAGGCTGGCTATTTGATGGCCCGGATCGGCGTACACGGGTAACGACAGGTTATTGTTCCACAGAGTTTGTTGCAAGGTGCTATCTGATCCGTCACTATCAATTACAATGAGGTTACCATCGTGGTACTTAACCTCGTTCCTGATAGAATTAAGCTGTTTTAAGTGTTCTAATGATGCATTGCCCCAATGCCTGGAGTAGAAATACACTACCAATATCTTATTCAGATATGGAGCCGCTATACCGCCTTGCTGAAAGCCATAAGCGGCCGATAATGCATTAACCGTTTGGCGGGTTTGATGGTTAAGCAGTTCGGTTATATTGTCACCAGACTTTAATGGTTTAAGTTTTTCGTAAGCCTGCGGTGTATAGTTAAGCTCAGGGTTTATTTCGAGTAAGTCGAAAGCCGGGAATTTTAATGCTTGATTTGACATGAGTATGCTGTTTAAAGTTGATAAATTTGAAAATGAATGGAATGCTTTTCAAACACAACAATAACTCAAGCCATAAATAAATGAATAAGAACCCGGATAATGCCGGCCAGCTTTGGCGTTTATTGAATAATCAGACATAAATATAATGTTTATAAAACCGGATGATGACTGCCGTCAATAATGAGGCAGATAAGCATTAACCCTTGAGGAGGTATTTTAAAAAATAGTTGACAACAACAGCATATCGTCGTGAATACGAACGATTGACGGAAAGCTATGTGTGCCTTTTGCTGTTTCATTTAATAATCTACCATTTTGGTAGATATTCAAAAATAGTATTTTAATTCTCTTTATCAAATACTTTTTTTTAAATATTATTCTTGACGAATATTGTAAAAAGACCTAACAACAAAACAGGGGCAAAAGATTGGATATCTCTTGCCCCTATTTTGTTAATAGTGCTTTTTTAAAGTGATCTATTTATTATTTAATTTCCAATGGTACACCGTTAACTATCACATTTTCGGTTTTCACATCGGTGTATTTATTTACTAAAGGCTTTTTAGCAGTAGCTTCTATGTTTTTAAATACTATGGCCGAGACCTTGTCCAACGGATTGCCTTCTAAAATTGCGACCTGTTGACAATCTACCTTAATGTTAGACATGGTAATGTTTTTGATAATGCCAAATGGTTTTTCCTGACTGTTGCCTAAATCAAAAAACTGTTTCCAGGGTGCCATTTCCAATATGGTGCCACATTTACCAGTAATGTTTTCTACCGTAATGTTTTCAAACAACTGGTAAGTATCAGGGCGCATTTTTAATTTTAAAAGCGGGGTATTGTTATCTACCTTACAGTTTCTCATGGTAATGTTACGGGCGTGTATACACTCGCTGCCCAGGGTTAAAGTGGCATGTGCAGCACCGATGGTACAGTTCTCCACTAAAACATCCTCTACTATACCATTCTCGGGGAGCTTATGAGCATCAGGACCCTTTCCACCTTTAATACAAACGGCATCATCGTTAACCGAGATGTAGCAGTTACGAACGGTAACCTTCTTACATACATCAATGTCTATACCATCGGTACTAGGGGCAGGCACCGGTTTAAACGGCGAACGAATATCACAATCCTGAATCAATACGTTATTGCATTGGTACAAGTGCGTGGTCCAGAAGCCTGAGTTATGCAGTTTTACATTCTGAATAGTCACATTATTACATCCCCATATAAATAATAAACGCGGGCGATGAACTTCTAAATTGGTGGATTCTTTGCCGGCTTTGCGCATAGAATCGCGATGGTCCCAAAAATACTTCCAAAACTTAGCACCGTTACCATCAATAGTGCCGGGCCCGGTTATAGTAAAATCATCAACCTTATAGGCGTTAACCAACGCAGCATAATAGTCCAGTTTGCGTCCTTCCATACGCGAAGGGATGAGTGGGTAATCGGCAATATTATCAGAGCCTTTCAGCTTAGCGCCTTCTAATAAACGCAGTCGTGTTTTAGGTTTAAAAAACAGGGCGCCACTAAGGTAAACGCCCTTAGGAACCACTACCGTACCCCCACCGCTGGCGTAAGCTTTATCTATAGCGCGTTGAATAGCTTTGGTGTTTAGTTTGGTACTATCGGCGCTTACACCAAATTTGGTAATATTAAAATCTTGCGCCTGCACAGCGGCAGACAGCACAGCTAAGTACAGCAATAAAAAGAATTTCTTCATTATGAATTTTAACAGTGTTTATAATATGGTTTGCGGGCGTTGCCTGCAATTGCCAAATATATACAGGCTTAATTTAAGTGGCATCCTGTAAAGTCCTGTATGTTATTTTCTACAGGTTTATATTCGTAATATAAAGTTATTGTATCTCAAAAACATCTTTCAGCACTTTTTTTGCGGCATGATATCCACACATTCCATGTACCCCGCCCCCCGGTGGTGTAGAAGCCGAACATAGGTACAAGCCTTTTGCAGAAGTTTGGTACGGCGACCAACGCAAGGCAGGGCGTGTAAATAATTGGCCTATATCTAAACGGCCGGCATTAATATCTCCGCCTATATAATTAGGATTATGTTCTTCCAATTGCACCGTATTGAAGGTATGCTTGGCCAGTATACGATCCTTAAAGCCGGGGGCAAAACGCTCAACCTGATCTTCAATAATGGTGGTCATGTCTTTAATTGAGCCATTGGGTACGTGGCAGTAAGCCCATGCGGTGTGCTTACCATCAGGTGCACGCGTTTTATCGTACAGGCTTTGCTGGGCCAGCAACACGTAGGGCTTATTGGTATGCTGCCCTTTTGCCGATGCCTGCTCGGCCGTAACAATTTCTTCCATGGTTCCGCCTAAGTGTACAGTACCTGCTTTACGGCAGCCCTCTGCGGTAAAAGGAATAGGCGCATCAAGTGCCCAGTCTACCTTAAAAACGCCATCGCCATAGCGGTAACGTTTTAACTGCCATTTGTATAAGGCAGAAAACTGATGCCCTGCTATTTGCAATAACTGCCGTGGGGTAACATCAAACAAAACGGCATGTGCCGATGGTATTTGGGCCAACGAAGTTACATAGGTATCGGTTTCAATTTTGCCACCTAACGCCCTGAAGTAACCCGCTAAGGCATTGGCAATAGCTTGCGACCCACCCTGAGGAATAGGCCAACCACCTAAATGCCCATTGGCCAGTAGTACCAGCGCAATGGCCGATGTGGTTAAATTGCTTAGCGGTTGTATAGCGTGGGCCGCCATACCGGCAAATAAGCCCCTCGCTTCGGTTGTTTTAAAATGCCTGGCCAGCAAGGTGGCCGGCTGTAATGCTAATAACCCAAAGCGCGCAAAATCCACCGGATTTTTAGGGAAAGTTAAAGGCCCTAAAACATCGGGCGCTAGGCCTGGCCAGCTTTTTACCACCGGCCCCAATAAGTTGTGGTAGGCCTGCTCATCGGCACCTAATAATGCAGCTGTTTCAAATAACGAACGTTTAAGCACGGCTGCAGTACCGTTATCAAAGGGGTGCGCGGCATCTACCTCGGGTAATATATAATTAAGGCCATACTGCTCCAGTGGCAGCGTTTCAAAAAAAGGCGACCCCAGTGCCAAAGGATGAATAGCTGAACAGATATCGTGTTTAAAGCCTGGCAGTGTAACTTCGGCAGTTCGTAAACCACCGCCAATGGTACTTTTAGCCTCAAGCACCAAAACCTTTAAACCCCGCTGCTGTAAAACAATGGCGGCCGCAAGCCCATTTGGCCCCGATCCTACCACTACCGCATCATAATCACGCTTTTCCAGTTTCTTCATTATTTACTAAATCATAGATAGGCAATGCCTAAAGTAACTAAAACGTTAGCCCCTTTGCAATTAAAAAGCATAAAAACCGGCTTGCAGACCTTATATACGTATAAGAACTAATTGCAGTGGACGCGCAATTTTTTACAGATAACTCATTTCAGTAAAACGACAAGTCTGGCCCCTGTAAGTAGCATATTTAGTAAATTAGATTGTTATGTTTAACGCTTAATTGAGGCTTTTTATATTTAATTTTATGTACAGAAGGATTAAGAAGCGTTAAAATTTGAATCTGACTTTATCGCTAATAACTGCACCTAATTATTTCCTCTATAATCATTTGTGATTAATGCATAAAGTAACTTATATTGAGCAATACGCATGATCTTAGAAGTTTAACCAGTAATATTTGCCATGATTTTTGAATTTACCGCAGCGCCGGGTTTTGACTTTATCAATCTATTTGCAAAACAGATCAATGTTCCTGTAAGGGGTAATTTTCTGGAAATTCCAAAGACAATGGGAACAGGTTATGTACGCAAAATTGCATTTGGTGATGATTTCAAATTAACCATCCATCGTTATAACTTGAAGGAAGATCTCATTATCAAACGCAATCCGGCTGCAAGTGCTAACGATGTGCGGACCATTTTTTTTTATAATAACACTGAAAATCTTGAAGTGCTATATAATAAGGAGGAAAACAAACCATTTTCACCAAAAAATGAGTCCTCAATTATGCTGTCAACCAATGACCTGCGGACAGAGATCCGCTTCCTTGCCGGCAGCAATATTCATTACGTTGTAGTTGGGATCACTGCTAACCGATTACGATCCGTACTATCAATTGAAAACCCTAACGGCACATTAAAAACCATTATAACAGAAAATGCATCCTTCCTTTTTTTCGAAAGCCTGAATGCTGAAATGCAATTGCTGATAAAAAATATTGTGTCTGTCGATATGAACAATTCGCTAAACACTTTTTATGTGCAAATTAAGGTACAGGAATTAATGTATTTGCTTTTTAGCAAGCTGTCGCTGAGGGAGAACACGACCGTTAAAAACATTAACAGCAACGATGCGGAAAAACTTTTGGTCATCCGAAACGAAATATTGATAGACCTGAGTACTCCGCCGGTTTTAAGTGAACTAGCCGCTATTGCCTCCATGAGCGAAACAAAGCTTAAACAGCTTTTTAAACAAACATTTGGTGACACGATTTACAATTACTACCAGCAAGCCAGAATGGAAGAAGCCGCCTTCTTATTAAAGCAAGCTAAACATTCCGTTTCGGAAGTGGGCTACGAGTTAGGATACTCAAACCTCAGCCACTTTAGCAGGTTATTCGCAAAACAGTATGGCATCACCCCAAAGAAGTTCTCTACCACTTAATAAAAACTTTTATTAGTTAAATACTAATTGTCGGATAAGGCTATTCTTCCGTCCTTTTCGGCTATTTTACCCCTGCGATAGCTGCTACTTTTGTTAATAGAAATTATATGACGAAATGAAGAAGTTATTCATACCATTTGAAAAGGGCGCCTTCAAAAAATCACCTGGTGATAACGCTGATCACCCGAAGCAGTGCTATCGGTAACATTCCTACTTATTAAACACATTGAAAAAATCGACGTTTGCCATAGTAATCGCTTCAATACATGCGCTGCAAACGGGCTACACAGATAATTTATTTAACAATACTAAACAATGAAAGCAATACAATACAAGGTATTCGGCAATTCCGATGCTATTGAGGTGGTAGAGATCCCTCAGCCGGTAATTAAAAATGAAAATGAAGTTTTAATTCAAGTTAAGGCAGCAAGTGTAAATCCTTTAGATATTAAATTACGCGATGGCATAATGCAAAGGGTGCGTCCTATAAATTTGCCGTTCGTGCCAGGAGCAGATGTGGCGGGAATAGTGATCGCTACAGGCAATAAGGTAACCACATTTAAAACCGGCGACGAGGTGATCGCTGTAACCAGGGAAGGCGGGTATGCCGAATACGCGCTGGCGGTAGACACTAATGTAGCCGTTAAACCCCACAACACAACCTTTGAAGAAGCCACTTCTCTGGTCATTAATATAGGCACTGCACAATCAGTATTGTTTAACGAAGGGAATTTAGTAAAAGGCCAAAAAGTTTTGATCCAGGGCGCTGCAGGCGCAACTGGAGCCGCTATGGTTCAAATGGCCAGAAATGCTGGTGCTTATGTTGTTGGTACTGCATCCGGGCTTGGTATTACGTTAGTTAAGAGCCTCGGTGCAGATGAAGTCATAGATTACAAAACGGAAGATGTCAGTGTATTCATTAACGATGCTGACCTGGTAGTGGACTGCGCCGGTGGCGAATCTCAGTATGAACTTTTCAAAGTGTTAAAGCCCGGTGGTAAATTATTTAGTATCGTAACCCCGCCTTCAACCGAATTAGCAGAAAATTACCAGGTTGAGGCACGGTTTATTAGTTCCAATATCTCGGCTAATAGTTTAACCGGTGGTTTGACTTTGGTGAAGCAGGGAAAGCTTCGTCCCATAGTTAATAAAACCTTCCCTTTAGAGAAAGCTGCCCAAGCGCAGGATTATCTATCGGCTGGTGGCGCAAACGGTAAAGTTGTTCTGGTCGTCGTAAAATAGCAGGATCAAACGAAATACTAACAAATTATTATACCTGCAATCAGGCTTAGCTGGTGCAACCGTAATGCCGGGAAGTGATATTGTAAAGAACTGCTTGCGCAGGGAGCAGAAGTTATGCAATGGTGTCAGGTGCTAGATACTTACCTAAGATAGCATTCAGTTAAACCAGTGCGATTTATACTAAAAGATAAAAAAACTAAAAGACCATGAAATTATTAGAGAAGGTGTTACTAGGAAAACAAACATTGAAGAACGCCATGGCGATGGCACCCATGACCCGCAGTCGTGCCAATGACGAAGGTGTTGTTTCTGACTTGACCGTATTGTACTATACACAACGCGCCAGTGCCGGCCTCCTTATTACTGAGGCTATTAACATATCGGAGCAGGCCTTAGGTAGCCCCTTTACACCCGGCCTGTACAGCCAGGCGCAAATTGATGCCTGGAAGAAAGTGACAAAATCTGTTCATGATAATGGAGGCGTGACCTATGCCCAGCTTTGGCATACCGGCCGTGTCGGGCATTCTGTGGATAGAAAAGGCAAACTTCCGGTAGCACCATCTGCGATTGAAATTAAAGGCCAGCAGCACTTTACCTCCCAGGGAATGAAAGAATACGAAACTCCTCAAGAATTAACTGTCGAAGAAATCAAGCAGATTGTAAAGGATTATGGACAGGCCGCAAGGAATGCAATCGCAGCAGGTTTTGATGGTGTTGAACTTCACGGCGCTTTTGGCTATTTACCCAACCAGTTTTTATCAGAAAGTGCTAACCTACGGACAGACGAGTATGGTGGTAGCGTGGAGAACAGAAACCGCTTTGTGGTGGAAGTTATGCAAGAATTAGTTAATGCTGCAGGAAGCCACAAGGTTGGCATTAAACTTTCGCCAACTGTTTATTATAATAATATAGAGAACAGTGACCCTGTTGCGCAATTCACACCTTTGATTAAAGCTTTAAATGAATTACCACTAACTTATATCCATCTGATGAATGGCTTGTTCCCATTAGATAATTACCCTCAATATCCAAAAAATGTTGTAGAAACATTCGGTAACATAAGTAAACACATGGTAATTGCCAATGGCGGGTTCAATAAAGACACCGGGGAAGCAGAACTAAAAAAAGGGATCGCTAAAATAATTGCTTATGGTTCTTTGTTTCTGGCCAACCCTGATCTTCCTAAACGTTTTAAACTGGACGCCGAGTTTAATCAGCTGGATCACCCTACCATGTATGGCGGAGGTGAGAAAGGATATACTGACTACCCTTTTCTGAAGGATTGATTTTCTATTTATTTACAAACTGCTAGTACCCTATCTCCGAACCCATGCCATACCTGGTGTGGGTTATTGGAAATTTTAATTAGACTTTATAATTGCGTTAAGTTAAACCCGTTTAATTATTTTGCCGGAAATAAAAATGTCCCAAACGCTGGCTGGTCTCTATCGAAACCTTCCAATTTCACCTTATCAATAACCTGCTTGGTAAAAGGCATAGACAATCCTTTACGAACAACATAATGTCGGTAAACCATTTCATAGATTGGTATAAAGTTCCCTCTGCCCTTGGTTGAGATAACATTCCAGTCGCTATATTTACCTGTAATATCCTTCCAGGTTGTAAAGGGTATATTATCATCTCCAAGATTATAACGTGCTACATATTCAAAACCCAACATCAGCCTGTTATTTAAAGCACTATACAAATCATCTCCCTGCACATATGCCTCCTCACAAATAGTGGCCAGTGCCCCAATGCCCAGTTGGCTGTGGCCCTGATCGCGTCCACTCTCCTGTACCTGCCCGGTTGCACCGCTTATGTAATTTGCAATGGTACCGTTATCGTTTGCATTTAAATAAAAGTTTTTGGCCTTGTCATACATTTTACGATTATCTAAAAAGATTGCAGCCGCCATGTATGTTTTGGTTACAATGCTTCCCCAGTTGCCATTGGTATAAGGCGGTGCTTTATAAAAATCTTCAATCACGGGAAGGAAGATGCCGGTGATCATACGGGTAATTTTCTTCAATTGATTCTGCTTCATGCCCGGATAAGTATGTTTCAGAACTTCGGCTGCATAAACAATCTTGAACCCTTCAAGCCCTGCCAGCAAAGGGGCATCGTTGGTAGCAGGGATGGTAGTTAGCGTGTCGGCGTAGGCCAGCAATATTTCCATAGACCTTTTTGCGTGGGCTGCATCCTTGGTTACCATCCACATAATGGCATTGAGGTAGGCCGCGCTAAAATCTGCCTCCATCTTACTTTTTGTCCAACTAAATTCGCCATCACGGGAAATGGTTTTGTAAGGGCCATTCATCTGGTAATTGGCCGATGAACGCAGATTTTCTTTGATAAGCAGGAAGGAACCGTACGCAGGCTGAACTTTATTTTGCACTATTTGAAAAAGGTGATCAAAATCTTTTTGAGAATGCAACACACCCGGATGTATAAATTTTTGTGCTTGTGAAATAAAGCTGCAAAAAAGCAGACATAAAACAAGTGCAGCACTTTTAATGCTTTTTATTTTAAATAGCATAACAATTTAATTTATAGGTCTTATAATAACCGCCTGGCCACATTTAGCTGCAATTTCCAGCAAAAATAATTTCCCTTTTTGGAGTTTAAGCTGCCTTGTTTTAACCCCGCCTTTACCATCGTCTTCATATATGGTGGCCACATAACTCTTTCCCTTATCTAAAAAATTCAATTTAATTGAGGTTTTCCACCCTACCATGCCTGCGGCCGAACCCATATACCAAATACCATTCTTTTTTCGGGCAACACTAATCGATTCACCTATTTCCCCAGCCAGGTACTGAGATTTATCCCAAACCGTTGGTACGTACTTGAAAAATTCGATCTCTTCTTCATTGATATAATCTTCTGAATTACCATACCAGAATATAGCCTGCAAGGGGTCAAAATAAACAACCGTAAGCGCCATTTGCTGTGCTTTGCTTACTTTGAGATTCTTTGCAAAATCAGACCGGCTGTTTGGAAAGCAAAAAGTAAAATCTGCCGGCCCGGCCAGGTAACGTGTGTAGGGTAGTACAGTAGTATGAAACGCATCGGGACTATTTTCGTCTCCCATTATACCTTCCTGGCTCAAATTGTATGGGTACCTGCGGCTAAGGCCGGTTGGCTTGTAATGATCGTGTACATTTAGCACAAAACCATAATCGTTTACCTTTTTCATGGCATCATCAAGCCAGGTTAATCCTTCTTGCGTTCCGCCATCTACAAACCCGAATTTAAGGCCGCTAACACCCCATTTTTTGTACAAGGGCAAAATGGTATCGACTTTAGCCTTTAAGCCTACATAATTTACATAAAGTATAACACCAATACCTTTAGAAGTTGCATGGCTTATTATTGCGGGTAAATCCAGCCCCGAAATAGGTTTTGTAGGGTCTGAGGTTGTTCTGAACTCGGCACCGTACCAACCGGCATCAAGCATAATGTATTGAAAATTGTGCCTGGCGGCAAAGTCGGCCCCAGTTAAACCACCCTGCGTGCTTATAGGAACCCTAAAAACCTTTCCAGGCTTTATGCCTTTAGGGGTTGCAGTGTTTAAGGGTGTAACCAGCTTTAAATTAAGCTGACTAAACTCATGAAGACCAATGGCGCTACTTGCACAACTAATTGTACGCCATGGAGTAACTAAACTATCCTTAAAATAAACAAGTGAATCTTTACGTATGGAGGCTACTTCATGGTTACGATAGAGGGTATCAACATAAAAGTTGAGCGTGAGGCTATTAGGCTTATTACCTTTTACCAATACGCTTTTACTGTAATTACGATTTTCGGCTTCACCAATACTTACATACAAATTGTTGTTAGAAACAAGAGTGGATGGAAGATCACTGGTCCCCGGCATATTGTTTAAAGGTATATGTGTAAAAACAGATTCCTCATGATACTGATAAATGGTATAAACATCGGCTAAATTAAATTCAGTCAGTTCCTTTTTTAAGCGAACCGGCTCCGTACTGCCTAAATTTTTGCAGAGGTATTTAAAAGCAAAGCTCCCATTGTATACCCTGCCCTTTACTGTAAATACTGCGTTTGAAGATTTACAATACAAAATCACTTCCTGGAAGTTATTATCAATACGGGCATCTTCTCCCAGTGGCCAGTCGAAGCTTTCGCGATGTGGTTTAACCTCTGCCCTGCTAATGGTAATTTCTGAGTTTAAATTTTGCTTGTCTGTTAATAAACCCAGCGCAGACCAGCCAACAATGCCTTTACCCCGAAAGTTTAAGTTATAAATTATCTGTTTTTCTTTATTAAGGCTAAAACGCACAACCGTCTTTCCATCAGGAGACTTTAGGGTGTAAGGCAGCTTAACTTGTGCAAAAGCCCCGCCTCCGCAAAAAAGGCATAAAAGCCAATATAAGAACGTAAGGCATTGACGATAATTTATTGCTATTAACTTGTGAGTCATTCTGTTACTTTTAAATTATTCATCAATTTTTGCCACGTCATCTTTTGCTAACTGAATAAACTTCACACCTTCAACATGTTCACCGATATACATTTTACTCATATCGCCGGTTTTATAAAATCCGGGTTTGCCAGGCATAGTGTCAGAGATAAGCATCCCGTTCCAACTTAAGTTTTCAAACACTATATTCTTAATTTTCCTTGATTCATCGTACCCGGCAATAATAGAAATGTCTGCCTTGTTTCCGATGTAAGATATGTCTTTAAATAGTACGTTTTCAATTCCCCGGCCGGCCGAAGTGTTGTATTTACGGTTAAACATTACCCTAAGATTTACAAGCTGCCCTTTTCTAATATTATCAACACGAATGCGGTTGAATTTGATGTTTTGTATCAGGTTATCATCTCCTGCATTTAAGGCTAGGCAGCCCTGATAGTCTATCTGGTTCTCATGCTGATCGAGTATGTCTATATCCTGAAAAACAATACCCGATATGGTGTCGGGATGTACACTATCGCCATGCGTGCCTATCAATATGGGATGAGCAACATCTGCCCAAAGCACTGAATTTTGAACGGTGATATTTTTCACATTGCCGTAATAATCCCACCGGTGGCCATAAATGGCAATACAATCGTCAGAATTACGCATAAAAACACGGTTGATCTTAATATCAGCAGAACAAAAGATATCAAGTCCATCTCCATTTCCTTCAAAGCTGAACGACTTAATATTATCAATAGTAACGTCTTTAGACTCACCCATAATTACGGTATATTTATGAGGAAGAACGACGATGCCACTGATCAATATATTCTTAGAAAATTCGACGGTTATAGCATCGGTACGCCCCTTAGCATAGCGCTTGTTTGCAACTGCCTGTTGCTTGCTTGCTAACGGCCGCAACGTTGGTAGCTGGGTTAATATACCGTGCCCTGTTATGGTTACATCTTGAGCATGACTAATAATAAAACGACCTTGAACTATTGCCCCTCCGGCTATAAATACAGTTTGCCCGGATGTAAGCACCACATCACCTACCTGATGAATGCCGAGACCGTAAAATAGTACATTCTTGTAATTAGAAGGCTTAAAAGTTTCTAACGCATTGGCAAATAAGTGAAGGTTATGAAATATATCACCATTAATTTCAACCGAAATATTTGCTGCTTGTTTAAGAA
>Ga0265780_10002618_pt1 | contig 24236 bp, 22 predicted proteins | sample P1T30metagenome_FD_192432 | JGI IMG/M metagenome (GOLD analysis project Ga0265780, IMG submission 192432) | Plant litter microbial communities from East Loma Ridge, Irvine, California - P1 T30 | ecosystem: Environmental > Terrestrial > Plant litter > Unclassified | place: USA: California... | reverse complement strand
GGCGCCCTCGGCGGTGTGGTCATCCCCCTCGGGCCAGGCCTCAGCCAGATCAACCCCCTGGATCTCGGCGCCCTCTCCGACGCCGCCGCGACGATCGGTGGCGCCGACGGCGCCGACCTGCTCGCCCTGGCCGAGCAGCAAGCGGCAGCGCTGACGATCGCGATCGCGCAGGTGGTCCGCCGCGCCCCGTTGCAGGACTTCGAGGAGACCGTCCTGGAAGCGGCCGTGCACCTGGTCCGGGCCAGGAACACAGCCCCGCAGCTGGTGCATCTGCTCGAGCTGCTCGAGCATGGCCACGAAGACCTTCTCGTGCTCTCCGTCAGCGCCACCCTGGAGGACTTCCACACCGCCATGCAGCCCCTCCGGCGCACCCTGCAGGCCATGACCCGCGGCCCCATGGGGCAGGTGTTCGGTGGGGCCACGTCGATCCCGATCCCGGTGAACAACCCTGGCGGGGTCTGCATCGACATCTCCGGCCTGGAGTCCGGCGACCAGCGTCTCCTCGCCGCCGTCATGCTCGCCACCTGGGCGCACGGCTTCGCTGCCGTCGACGCCGCCTGGGCGCTCCACAAAGCAGGCCACGGCCCCTGGAACGGGTTCCTCACCGTTCAGGACGAGATGTGGCGGCCCCTTCGAGCATCCTCCGGGCTTGTCGACAAGCTCGACGCGCTCTCCCGGACGAACCGCGCCAAAGGTGTCGGGGAGATCCGGATCACCCACTCCATGAAAGACGCCGACTCGCTGAACACCGAAGAAGACCGGGTGAAAGCGCGCGGGTTCGCCGAACGCGCCGGAATGCTCGGCGTGATGGGCCTTGACCGCACCGACCTCATCGCCTTGTCGCGGTCACGGCCGCTGTCGCAGAAGGAAATCAACCACTGCGCCTCCTGGACCACCCCCGAGGGGTGGGAACCGCAAGTCGGCGGAGACGGCCGCACCACCCCTCCCCCCGGCGCCGGGAAGATCCTCCTCAAAGTCGGCGGCCGAGCAGGTCTGCCGGTGCAGGTGCAACTCACCGGCATCGAACGAGATCTCCACGACACCAACCAGCGCTGGAAAGCCGAGACCTCCGCATGACCACCATCAGCACCCGCACCCAGGGGATCCTTCTCGCCGCGGGCCTTGCCACGGCAGCGTTGTTCGTCGGCGTGATCCACCTCGGTAACGCCCTCACCCCCACCGGAAGCAGTTACCCGCTGAATCCGCTGAGCCTGGTGCTCGCACTCGGCACGGGCACCCCCGTCCCCGTGGCGGCGATCGTGTTCGGGGTCCTCGCGGCCGCCGCGCTCGTCGTCGTCACCGCGACGCTCATCTCCACCGCGTCGCAGACGGCCGAGTTCGACAACACCCACAAGTTCTTGGCCACGACCTCCCAGATGGCGCCGCTTCTCGCCGCTGCGCGGCGCACCGAAACTAGCCACCTGCACCCGTCCGCCGAAGACCTACCGCCAGGGCTTGCCCTGGGGCGGGTGGTAGGCCGCAAGGAGGACGCCTACCAGGGGTGGCGAGAGCTGGGGGTATCCATCTACGGGCCAGGACGCGGGAAGACGTCCTCCCAGGTCATCCCTCGCGCCATCGGCGCCCCCGGGGCGTGCATCATGACGTCGAACAAGCCCGACGGGGTGAAAGAGATCCTCGCCGGCCGCCAGAACACCGGGGCAGCGTTCGTGTTCGACCCGCAAAGGGTCTACCGGCATAACCCCGTCCCGGACTTCACCTTCAACCCCCTCGAGCACATCCACTCCATCACCGATGCCCGCGAGCTCGTCGCGATCTTCGAGGCGTCGACGACGAAACCGGGCGACAAGGGCGGCGACAGCCAGTTCAACGAGATGGGACGGACCCTTTTGGCGTCGTTCTTCTACGCCGCGGCCCTGGCCAAGATGCCGTTGCCGCAGGTGCACGAATGGCTCGTCGACGTCCACGCGCTCGGATCCGAAGCCATCGCGATCTTGCAAAGCCACGACAAGATCGGGCCCGCCCGCGCCATCCAGGGCATCGCCAAGCAACCCGAACGCACCTCCGGCAGCGTCTACGCCACAGCCCAGCGCATGGCGACGTCGCTGATGAACGACGACCTCCTGGAATGGGCGAACACCTCCCGCGGCCGAGTACTCGACCCTGACGCATTCGTGCGCAGCACCGACACCCTGATCCTGCTGTCAAAGAACGGGGAAGGCTCGGGAGGCGCCCTCCTCACAGCCCTGGTGCGGGCGATCTGCAAAGCCGCCGAGCGCATCGCCGAGAACGGTGGCGGGCGCCTCCCGGTGCCCGTCGTCATCGAGCTCGACGAATGCGCCAACGTCGTCCGGTGGCCCGAGCTGCCCGACGTGTACTCCTACTACGGCTCCCTCGGGATCGTCATCACCGCGTACTTCCAATCCCCCGATCAAGGCGTCGCGGCCTTCGGGAAGGAAGGCATGGGCACGCTGTGGTCGGCGGCATCGATCCGGCAATACGGCGGCGGTGTCCTTGACGAACAGTGGCTGAAAGGCCTGTCCACCCTCATCGGGTTGCGAGATGAGCAGGTCAAAGGCACCTCGGCCGGACGCGGTCAGACGACCACGACGATGAACGTTCGCCGGGTCCCGATCCTCGACGTCGCAGCTCTTGCCGCTTTGCCCGAGTGGCGCGCCGTGGTGTTCCCCTCCAAGGCGTCGCCGGTGATCATCGAGCTGCAGCCGTGGTTCCGAAACGACACCCTCAAAGCGCAGATCTACCCCGCGAAGGACGCCGCATGAGCATCGATGACACCCCCACGGATGCGTTCACCGTCCCGCTGCCCGTCCTCACCGACGCGGACGCACCGCCGACGGACTGGGAGCGGGAAGCTGGAGAAGATGCCCCGCCGAGGGATCACTCCGCGGATGAGATCACGGCGGCATTCCTGGCATGGGTGGTGTCGTTCCTCGGGGAAATGGAGTCCGCGCCCAGCCGGGATGCGGTCCCGTGGTGTCCCACCTGGTGGGTGCACCCGGAGGTGACGAACCGGCTGATGGCGCTCTGGAAGGCGTACGTCGAGGCCACCGGGAGCCTGGACATGCGGGCGGTGTCGTCGTGGTGGGTTGACCACTGGGACCGGCACGCTCACACCCTGTTCAGCAGCACCGGCCCGTTCCGGTACTGCACCCGCGACACCCACCACAAAACCAAGCACGACACCGCCCCCAACATCCCCGTCAGCCGCCCCGACGAAGGCTGGGTCGTACCAGGGCTCGACACCTAACAACCCCGCCGCGCACACAGCAGGGCCCCGCAACTGTTGTTGCGGGGCCCTGCTGTGTGCCGGTCAGGCTGTCGCCAGCTGCCCTGCCGGCCGGGACCAGGTCGTCCGCAGCCACCACAGGCCCCAGAGCGTCAACGCGAGGACGGCACCGGTGAGGACGAACCAGCCCACCGACTCAGCGCGCGCGTCGTACACGGTGAACAGGTCGTAGAGGGTGTGCCCGAGCATGAGGGGAAAGATCGACCGCAGCCACACGAACAGTGCCAGCAACAGGGCACCCCAGATGAGGGCTCCGACGGCTCCCTGGGCGCCCTGGTAGCTGTGGCCGACGTACCTACCCCAGACGCCTGCCACACCGGCAAGCACCGGCAGGACTGTCAACACGGCGACCGGGACGTGCTTGCCCCACTTGCGCAAAAGGGCGTCGAGGCCCAGGAGGATGACAGTGGTGAACCCGACGGGGACGGCGATGGCGACGGTTTCTTCGACGACGCCCGCTGAGACGCTGAAAGCGACCGCCTCGACCGGTGACATGGATTTCCACGCAGACATGAAGTCCTCGGGCACCCCGGCGGCGCCGGCACCCAGCGGAATCCTGGCCCACCAGGTGCCGAACATGACAAGAACGGTGGCCGCCGTACCGAACACGAACGCGGCCCAAGGGGCACGCCCTCGGGGTGGCACCCCGCTGAACGCTCGTCCACCCCGCCCCACCTGCAGCAGCACGTAAGAGCCCACGATCGTGGCGCAGCTGGCGAGCATCACAACGCTCATGCCGAGCGAAGACGTCACGGTGTCGGCGAGATCCTTGCTCGCCAATGCACCTCCGGGGAGCCAACGAAGAACGGCCAGCAACACCAGAAGGGCAATCATGATGCCCTCCAAGGCCCTGCGTTCCCCGGCGGATGCCTTCTCTAGTGTCGCCCGGATCACAGGTCGCGTCCCTGCTCGCGGCCGTGCTGCCGGTCGTCGTGCCGGGCCGCGGTGCCGCTTTCGCGTTCCGGGGTGTCGCGGCGCTCTTCGGGGTCCCGGCCGGCCTGGCGAAGGGTCTGGCGTTCGGCCGCGGTCCGAGCACGTGCAGCGGCGTGGCGTTTGTCGGATGCGGCCTGCTGGGCGGCGCTGCGGGCGGCCATCGATGCTTCCCGGGAAACAGTCGACACGGCACGGCCGAGCTGGTGCAGCGCATCCTCCTCGGCGACGTTGTGGGGCATGGGGTGTCCTTTCTGGGTGGCGGACGCTGCGGCTGCAGCGACCTGGTTCGTGGTCGCCGAGGCGGCCGTCTGCACGGCTGTGGCGTAGGTGCCGGCCGTGGAGCGTGGCGTCATCGATGCAGCACGGGCCGCTGCACGCTGGTGCGCCTCGGCGAGGACAGCGGGCCCGATGGGGGCCGGTGTGCGTTGCGCGGTGCTCTTGTGCAAGGCGGTGACTTGGTCTGCGAGGTCGCGGCCGGTGGCGTGCTCCCGGTACTTCTCGGGGACGGCGTACGGGTTGTCCTCGGGGATGTTGTACCGGCGGCGGAACACGTCGACCTCGGCCGCGATCCGCACCCACCGTTCCCGCTGCACCAGGTCGGCTGGGACGTCGCCGAGCTGCTGGGACCATACGGGCCGCTCGAGCGCGATCGTGGTTCCTCGTTCGATCAGACGTGTCTTGAGGTAGTTGTGACGCTCGGTGAGGTGCTCCCGCCACGGTGCTGGCAGGGCTATGTCTCGAAGGGCCTGAGTGGGCGCGATCCACTCCGCCACCAAGGGGCGCACCGTGGCCTTGTCTGCCTCCGGGGTAGGGGTGGCCGGGGTGGCTGCGGCTTTGCGTTCCAGGACCTTCGCGATACGGGTTTCCATCCGCCAGGACATGACCGCGCCGATGTCTTCGGCGTCACCGAAGTCGCGCTGGTTGTGGGACTGGAGGAGGACGCCTGCGGGGGAGAGGTCTTCTCGTTCGGCTCGGGCGAGAGCTGCCGCGACCGCGGGCCACCCGTCCGAGGCCACAAGCGCCTGCCCGGCGGTGTCACCAAGGGTCGCTTTCGTGAGGGCGGTGAAGCGGATCTCGTTGGCGCGCCCGGTGACGTCGGCGTATTCATCGATCAGCGTCCCGAGGTCGCTGATGCGGTCCTGTTCCACCCGGATGCTCTCGTGGGCGGAGAGCTCCACACCGTGGTTCGCGGCGATCTGTTCGAGGACTTCCGTGACGGGCTGCTCGGTTGAGGTGTGGACGTAGAGGTGGTTGTCGTGCCTGCCACGGGACATACCGACGTACACCGCGGCGCGGGTGGAGGACTCATCGGCCAGAGTGTGGGAGGTGTCGACGGTGAGGCCCTGGCCGCGGTGCAGGGTGCTGGCGTAGCCGAGCTCGACGTGCTTGTCGACGTAGGACGCGGGGAGGGTGATGACGCCGTCGTGGCGGTGGTGCCGGACGGTGAGGGAGCCGTCGCGGTGCACTGCGGTGACGTCCCAGACGTCGTTGTTCGATACCCGGTAGGTGCCCCCGGGAATGTGCAGGCTGTTGTCGTTCTTGCGGGTCACGACGACGTCGCCGACATAAGCGTCAAGGCCATCGCGCAGGGGCGCGTGGCGGCGGCCGGTGACGTGTTTGGTGCTGATTCGGTAGGCCTGCGCGCGGGCGTTGAGGGCCGCCACGGCGGTGTTGCTGTGGGCGAGCATGATGGTGCTGCGTCCCCTGGTGACGTCGGACTGCCACCCGGTGAAGACGAGGTCGTGGACGGTGTCGCCGGTTCCTGCGGTGACGCGGCCGTGCTCGAGGTACCAGGCGAACGGGTCGCCGGTGAAGGTGTCGCCGTCGCGCAGCTGCAGGCTGGCTGTGGCTTCGTCGGGGTGGCTGAAGCGGTGGAGTTCCTCGAGCCGGGTGGCGCCGAGTTCACGGTCAAGAAGACGGAGGGCGCCACCGGATTCGACGGCGGAGAGTTGGCGGTCATCGCCCAGGAGGCGCACGTGCGCGCCAGCGTTCTCGGCCGCGTCGACGAGGCGGGCGAGGTTCATGGTGCCGGCCATCCCGGCCTCATCGACCAGGACCACATCCCCCTTTCCGAGCTGGCCGATCTTGGTCGTGAGGAAGGAGTGGATGGTGTGGGTCGTGATCCCGAGCTCATCGCCGAGGACGGTTGCGGCGGCCTGGGAGGAGGCAAGACCGTGCACCCTCTGCCGGCCTTCCTTGAGGGCGTCGACGGCGAGTTTCATGGCGGTGGTCTTGCCGGCTCCGGCGGGGCCGATTCCGACGCTGAGGATGGCGCTACTGGTCGCGAACTCGCGGGCGAGGCGCTGCTGACCGGCGTCGAGATGGCCCGTGTGCGCAGTCAGGGCACGGTTGAACGTGGCATCAGTGATGGGGCTCTGGGTGCGGGTGCGTCCGGCGGTAAGGAGGGTGTCTTCGGCGTCGAGGACAGCGCGGCTGGTGAACAGCTGCCGGCCCTTGTGCTCGTAGATGCTGGCCCCGTTGGAGCGGGTGAGGGGCTTGAAAGCCGCGTGCGGGGACGGGGGTGTGACGCTGAGGGAGTCGGTCCGGAGGGCTGTGGTGACGATGCGGGCGACGTCGTCTTCGCTGACCTTGACGCCGGGGAGTGAGTGCTGGAGGTAGCGCCGCGTTTCGGCCTCGATGTGGTGGGCGCCCCACACGGCGTGGTGCTCGGACACCGTGGCGACCACGGTGCGCGCTGCGGTGTCGGGTTCGAGGATGGCGCGGGCACGGTCAGCGAAAGGGACCCGTTCGCTGTCGGGGAGCTTCTGCTGCTCGGCTTTGTGTTCAGCGGGTGCGTTCTTGCGGGCCTTGACCGCGGCGAGCTGGGCGTGGGCGAGAACGTGACGGACGTTGGTGTCGCCGATGGCGCTGCCGGCGTCCATCATCCACTGCTGCCGGAGGGCTTTCAGCGAGCGGGCGGACAGCTTCGCGGGGCGGGTATCGAGGGTGGCTTGCTGGGCGAGGGCGATGCGCGCTTTCGCGTCCGGGGTGCGGCCGTGCGTAGCCCGGTAGTCCTTCTCGAGCGCCTTCACCGCACGGCGGATGTCGGCGCTGCGGGAGGAGAATTTCTCCAGCAGTCGCCCGTCAACACCGGCAACTTCCATCACGGGCCGCTTGCCGGCAGTCACCGTCCGGGCTTCGATGGCGACGCCGAGCCGGTCGGCGATCTCGGTCATGACGTGCTGGTTGTAGAACTCGGACGCGGCAACTCCTTGCCGGTGCAGCAGCTTGGAATCGATGCTTCGCCACCTGCCATCGACGCCGAGGACCTTGTTCGCCACGACGAGGTGGTCGTGCAGCTGCGGGTCGCCGTTCCGGGAGTCGTAGTGGCGGAACTGGGTGGCGTTGATGCCGCCCTTGACCTCGATCTGAGCGACACCGTTGGTCCCTGCCCGGGTCGCGATCGCTTCTTTCTCGAGGTAGCCGATCGTGTCGGCGATGGCCTTCTCATGGGCGGCCTCAATGGTGCGCCGGGTGTCGTCGTCACCGAGGGCCCACAGCACCGACACGGACTTCGCGGGGGAGAGAACCAGGTCAAACCCGGTGACCGCCTGCGGGGTCTTCCGGGTTGCGGCGGTGATGAACGTGCCGAGCTCTTCCTTATCGATCGGCTGCCGGCCCTTGGCCTGACGGAACGCAATCGCCCCGACCCGGGCACGGATCAGGCGTCGTTCCTCGGTGGTGGGCTCCCGGTGCTGGATGCGCTCGAAGTCGTCGTAGGCGCTGCGGATCTTGCCTCCGAGGGCGTGCTCGGATTGGGCGAATCCGTACGCGCGGCGTCCGAGCTGCGCCTCCTTCAGCGCTTCCGCTGGGGTGGCGCCGGCGGCGGTCTTTTCCTGGATGAGCCTCTCGGCGTCCGGGTGGAGGCCCTCGCCGTAGAGGGCCTTCATCTGGGCTTCCGTGACCTCCCCCGAAACCCCCAGATACTCCAGCCCGCTGCCGACCCACCGCCCCGGAAGGTTGCCGTCGGCGGTGTAGTAATCGCCCAGGTCGCGGCCCTTGTCGCGGGTGGCGTCGCCGGTGGCGACTTCGTTCGTGTAGTAGCTGTAACCGTCCCCGGCGGACAGGACGTGCATCGTCATCACGAGGCACTCACCGCCCGGCCTGGGACCGCTCCGAGACCCCGGAGTGCACGTCGAGGGCGGCTTTCACACGCGTTCTCGTACGTCGGCATTTTGGAATACTACCGTGCTCGTTGGAAATGCCAGAGGTGTGACGATCTCTAACTGACGGAGGAAGGCAGAGAGGGGCCTGATGTGAGTTCGGAGAATTCACATCAGCGGTTGTCCCTGGGAGAACACGGGAATGGAGCTTGCGAGATTCCTAGTGTTGGACATGGGACAACCGAGGGCGTTTTCAGAACGGGACCGAAAAAGACCGAGGAAACCCCGCAGAGGCCGGACCCGGTGAAGCCTTGTCACTCTGTTTGTCTGATGTATCTCTGACAGGATGGAGGCTCACCGAAGGAGCCCTGCACTATGTCGACACCGCGTAAAGCCACCACCCAGTCCGAGGCGCGCCGCCGTGCGCGCGAGGCGGCCGCCTCGTTCCGCGAACGCGAGACCAAGCTCGAGCAGTTCGCGGTGGACTACTTCTTGCACGCTGACGCGATCGAGAAGATCCGCGACGAGGCGGACCGGGAGATTGCGCGCATCGAGGAGCGAGCCGAGGAGAACGCGTGGACCGCGCAGCGGGCGGCGGCGGCCGTGATCGTGTCGATGACCGAGCTCGGCGTCGCACGGTCCGAGGTCGCGGCGCGCCTCGGCATCACGACCCGGGACGTCAAGCGCGCAACGGAGAACGACGACCAGCCTGAGTCCTCGGCGGCACTCACCACCGACGACGAGGGCTCGGGTACTCAGCCCGCGGACGACGATGCTTCGGCGGGTGCTGTGCCGTCGGAGGGTGCTGTGCCGTCGGAGGGGCTCCCGGCCGAGGCCCAGTCCCACGCCGTTCCCGACGAGACGCCCGCGCCGGCGTGGGCGCCGTCCGCGTGAACCGGGCGACGGTGACCGTGCGTGAGCGCGTTGACACGCAGGCTCAGGGGACGAGCTGGTGAAAGCGGGAGTCGTTGCAGTCATCGCCGGCCCGCTGGCCCTGGTGACAGCGATCGTCTTCGGTGTCGTGATCGTCGTGGCCTCGAGCGCGAACGCGTGCGAACGCAACACCGGGAGCGTGGACGTGTCACGGATCGGACCCGGAACGAGCATCGGACCGTTCGACACGGAGCAAGTTCTGAACGCGGCGGCGATCATGAACGCCGCCGCGAAGCTCGAGCTCGGCCCGAACGCGCAGCGGCTCGGCGTGATGACCGCTATCGGTGAATCCACACTGCGGGTGCTGGAGTACGGCGACGATGCCGGCCCCGATAGTCGCGGCCTGTTCCAGCAGCGCGACAGCTGGGGCAGCCTCGAAGACAGACTGAACCCGGAACGATCCGCGACGCTGTTCTTCGAGCGCCTCAAGGCGGTGCCGGGGTGGGAAAAGATGCTGCCCTCCCACGCCGCGCACGCCGTGCAGATCAACGCCGACCCGGACCACTACACGCGGTTCGTTGACCAGGCCGATTCGCTGGTCACCGAGATCACGGCGATGGCTTCCACGACCGGGGGCAGCTGCACCACGGGCGAGGCGGCATATCCCCTCGACCAGCCGTACATGATGACCGACGACTTCGGCCCTCGGCCCGCGTACGGAGTCGGCAACTCCACCTGGCACCCCGCCGTCGATCTGCACGGCACCTGCAAGGCGCCCGTGTACGCCGTCCTCCCCGGAACGGTCACCGCCAGCAGCCGCCTGACCTTGTCTGTGCAGAGCCAAGACGGATTCACCGTCTCCTACCTCCACACCTTCAAATCCGAACGCCTCGTCGACGTCGGCGACGTCATCTCCACCGGTCAACAGATCGCCGTCGTCGGCAACGAAGGACCCTCGACCGGATGTCACCTCGACCTCCGCATCAGCACGCTCGGCAACACCAACGCCGACGTGGACCGGCTCCCGCAAGACCCGAACGCGCCCGGGATGGTCAACCCCGAGGACTTCATGCGCCTCTACGGCGTCGAGCTCTGCCCGACCGAGTGGTGCACCCGCAACGTCGGCTGACCCAGCCCCATCCCCGCACCCACCCCGCTACAGAAAAACACCATGACGCCGTCATCCTCCACACGACCTACCGCCACCCCCATCCCCGTTCAGAACGGGAGTCTGCGATGAGCGATCGCTTCCTCCCTACCCAGCGCCGCTGCCCGACCGTGATCTTCATGAACGGACGCGACTGGCAGTGCGCCCGCATCGACGGACACGAACCCGACGACTTCCCGCCAGACACCGACTGGGCGACGATCGGGCGTGGGTGCAGAACCTTCACCCAACCCGACCCCGGCGCCCTCGACGCATGGTGGAAGATGCGCCACAACACCGGTCGACCCGAAGTAGAGGTGACCCCAGCACAAGTTCCTGCACCGGCCAAGGCGAAAACGCCGGCGAAGAAGACCCACCGCGTGAGTACGTACTCGTAACCCCGTGAACGCCCCGGACCATGAGGACCGGGGCGTTTCGTCGTGAGCGGGTGAGGGGACGCGGGCACGCGCGGGGTGGGGAGGGGGCGGAGCCCCTTGCCGTCACACCGGAGGTGGGACACGCGCCCCGGCCGGGCAGGCGGGACGGCGATCGCCGCCCCGCCTGCTCCTGGTTACCGGTCGGCCATGGCGTCGCCCCACGCGGCGGCCGCCTCGGACGCGAGGTAGGACCCCTCGTCCGCGTCGACGACGTCGTCGTGTCCTGCTGCCGTCTCGCTGCGGGTGATGGCGGTGGCGGGGTTGGTGGTGGTGAACAGGAGGTCGTGGCCGAGGTGGTCGGCGGTGACTTCGACCGTGGTCCCGGACTTGGCGCCGTTCTCCCACGCCCGGATGTGGAGCGTGCCGGTCACGATGACGCGGTGGCCCTTCTGGATGGACGCGGCCGTGTTCCGGGCAAGGGCGCGGAACGTGGTGATCGTGTACCAGTTGGTGTCTCCGTCGACCCACTCGTTTCGGGCCCGGTCGTAGCGGCGCTGGGTGCTGGCGAGGCGGAACGAAACAATGTCGAGCCCAGCAGTGGTGGTGACGCGGCGGGGGTCGGTGGCGACGATGCCGGTGAGGGTGATCTGGTCAGTCATGGGTGGCGCCTTTCGTGGGTGCTTCGCTGTGGGCGGGGTGGTTAGTCGTTGTGGGGGTCGCGGATGCTGTAGTCGTGCAGCGGGTACGCCGCGGCCGGCACGCCGAGGGCGTCGGCTGCGTCGTTGTCGACGACGACGAACGCGCCCGAGGCGGCATACCCTCCGTGCCCTTCCGAGGCCGCGAGGACGGGCACGAAGTGCGTCACGGGACGCCCGTGGAGGCCTGCCCGGACGACGAGGCGGACAGCGGGGCGGGTCTCGGTGACGGGGGTGCGTCCAGGGGTCGGCGTGCCGGTGATGACGACGTCGCGGCAGGTCTTGCTGATCCCGTCCGTGCCGGGGCAGTGGAACTGCGTGGTGGCGACCTGGGCGAGGTATCCGTGGGTGGTGGTCATGGTGTGTTCCCTCTCGTTCTTTTGCCGTGATGGCGGTTTCACCGCCCAGCGACCAGACGGGGCTGTGCAACCCGAAGGGCAGCGGGGGAAAGAACGTCGGGGCGAAATAAGGGAGCGCAGCGACCGCGTCCCGTCGTTCTCGGCGGAGCTGGCGGCGGCAGCCGCTTGCACGGGCCCGGCTGGTTGCTACGAGGGAGCGTGCGACCGAGCTGCCGAAGGCATCACGGCAAAAGCCCGAAGGGCTTCAAGAGGAGGCGCCGGCGTGCCGGCTCCACCGGTGGAGCTCCGTCGGAACCGGCAACACCCGCCAGGGTGCGTCCAGGGGTCGGGAGGGGGCTCGCCCCTTGCCGTCACACCGGAGGTGGGACACACCCCGACCATCCCCGGGACGCACGCGCGGGTGCATCCCGGGGAGTGCTGGTCAGGCCGCGGGTGGGGTGTCTGTGGTGGGGCGGTGGTGGTCCTGGATCTCGGCGTAGGGGGTGGTGTCGGTCCAGGAGTAGCCGGTCGTCACGGACACGGTTTTCTGGTTCACCCGGACGACTTCGTGCCAGGTCCCGCGGACCTTCACCCGGTCGCCCTTAGCGATGGTGTCGCGGCTGTGGCCGGTGGCCTTGCCGGTGTCGATCTTGTGGGCCCGGACGGCTTCCCAGTACGCGATCTGGTCGCGGCACTCGTCACCTTCCGCGGTCAGGCGGGTCTCGCGGGCAGCCAACGCGTCGGCCTTCCCGGGGGTGTCCGGGGACATGGCAGCGATCTTCGCCAGCCGGGCCACACTCCGGTCGTTACGGCGAAGGTCAGCACCCAACCGCTCGATGCGGTTGTAGACCGTCACCGGGTTGTAGCGGGCCTCGGTCGTGTACGCCGCCGCATCGGCGCGGGCGCGGGCGGTGATGGTGTCCTCGCCGGCCTGCACGGCACGCCCCATGGCCGTGTGGGCTTTGTCGATCGCGCGGCGGTGGCGACCTTCGGAGTGGTGGCCGATCTTGATCGGCTCCCCACCCTCCGGCAACCGGCCCAGCGCCCGCGATGCTGCCTCCCGGGCGGCGTCCTCGGCGGTGGCCTTCCGGTCGGCCTTCGCCTCGAGAGCGCTCACCCGGTCCTCCTGCCGCGCAGCCTTGACCGCTTCCACCTCCGCTATGTCGCGGTGCTCCCAGTCGAGGTCCGTGGCCACGGTGAACCCGGCCGCGCGGAGGGCCTTCACCGTGCGGGTGATGCGGAACGAGTTCGGGAGGCGGTCGCGGGTCTGGGGCAGGAACCACGCACCGATGTTCCTCGACCACCGCCACCCGGACGCCTTGAGCGGTTCGGCCGTGCCGTCGCCGCGTGCGGTCCCGTCGATGAGGGTGCCGGCCTCGTGGGTGTGGGTGATCGTCAGCTGCGCCGTCTCGGCAGCCCCGGCGGGTGCGGTGGCCGTGTCGGTCGGGGTGGTGGTGGTCGCGGTGGGTGCGGTGTGCGTGGTGGTCATGGTGTCGGTATCTCCCTCTCGTTCTTTTGCCGTGATGGCGGTTTCACCGCCCAGCGACCAGACGGGGCTGTGCAACCCGTCAGGGCAGCGGGGGAGAGAACGTCGGGGCGAAATAAGGGAGCTTGCGACCGCGTCCCGTCGTTGTCGGCGGAGCTGGCGGCGGCAGCCGCTTGCACGGGCCCGGCTGGTTGCTACAGAGGGCGCTCTGGCGCCCTCCGATGCCGGCAGGCATCACGGCAGAAGCTCGAAGAGCTCAAAGAAGGGCGCCGGCGTGCCGGCTCCGCCGGTGGAGCTCCGTCGGAACCGGCAGCGCCCGCCAGGGTGCGTCCGGGGGTCGGGAGGGGGCTCGCCCCTTGCCGTCACACCGCAGGTGGGACACACCCCACCCACCTTGGGACGCCCCCGCACGGTACGTCCCGAGGTGTTCGCATAGAGCGCTCACAACGCAATAGAACGGGGTGGGGGTGGTGCGACCGGGTCCAGATCGGTCGCACCACCCCACGAGCAGGTTAGCTGTCGGTGCCGTAGGAGGCGACGATTTCCTCGACCTCGCTGAGGTGGTACCCCCAGGCGACGAGCTGGCGGAAGTATGCCGCCTTTCGGGCGTCCGGGGCACGCCAGGTGTTCGTGGAGGTGTGGCTTTCGATGCCGCCGAGAACGATCGCGAGGGACACGTGGTTCGCCTTGGTCGGGTGGTTGTCGAGGTAGCCCGCGAGTAGGTCGGGTGTCAGCCCGTAGGTGCTGCTGCCCTGGGTGAGGCCGAGGAGGGTGTGCGCGAGGGTGTTGCCCTCGCGGGCGGCGTCCCCGACATCGAACCGGTGCAGCGTCAATCCCTGGGCGATGACCGTGGCGGCACCCTTCGGGAGGGCCTTGCGGGACAACAAGGTGGTGAGCCATTCGCGGCGGACGACCTCGGCGGACTTCCACGCCTTGTTGTTGGCGATCAGGGTGCGCCGTTCGGCCTTCTGCTCCTCGGTCCAGGGAGCCTTCTCGGCAGGGGCCACCCCGTATGTGCGCTTCTTGAACCCGGCGCTCTTGGGGTCGGGGAGGAACAGCCGGACGACGATGCCACCGGAGAAGTCGGTCTGCACGTATGCGGCCCGCCCGGGCAGGTCCGTCAGGTGGGTTTCGGTGATGGTGTCGCCGTCGCTGGTGGTCCACTCGGCCAGGGCCACGAGGGCGTCCTCGGAGCCGTAGACGGAGGGGTAGCGGTCGTAGACGACGAACCCGGCACCGGTCAGCTCGGCGCTCTTGGCGTCGAGGGCCGCAGCGCGGTCGCGGTCGTCGCGGGCACGCTGCACGGTGTGGGCGAACATCTCCGGCTCGTGGGTGGCGACAGACATCAGGTCCGCGAGGGTGTCGTCGTCCCCTTCGAACTCGACCAGGGCGGCAGCCTGGTCCAGGGTCAACTGGTGGGTGCTGATCGCGTCGGCTGCGACCTTGTTCCCGGCCACGGACAGGCCGGTCTTGACCGTGGCTTTCGTGGTGCCGAGGCGCTTGGCGATGATCGTCTCGGTGAGGCCTTCGAATGCAAGCTGCTGGAACGCGGCGACCCGGTCGGAGTCCGTCAGCGCGAGGCGCTGGTCGTTCTCGATGACCTGCTGCACGATCCGCTCCGTCGCCGCGTCAGCGGCGTCGACGACATACGCCGGGACCGTAGAGAGGCGTGCCTCCCGGGCGGCGAGGGTACGTCGCTGCCCCGCCCGGACCACGAGGTCACCGGCAGCATTCCGGTGAGCCAGGATCGGGGACAGCACCCCCTCAGCCTTGATCGACGCGATGAACTCCCGACTCAGGGGCGCGGTGGTGCGCACGTTCTTCTCGACCACAACGACGGTCGGGTCAACGTGGACAAGCTCACCCAGCGTCGCGGTCGCGGCAGCGGTGGGGGCGGTGGTGGTGTTCGTCATTGGGTATCCTTTTGATCAGGAACCGGGTGCGGAGTCTTGGCAAAGTGCGTTTGTCGAGAAGTCGCACCCGGTTTATTTCGTGGTGGTGAGGGTTAGGCCGTTGCGGTGAGGACGCCGGAGGCGATGACGGTGCGGGCCTTCGTGGTCCGCTGCCATTCCCGGACGATCGCGTACCTCTGCTCCCCGGCGAGGCTGATGGTGTCGCCGGTGGCGTTGTCCACCCCGAGGAACAACCCCGCCCCGTGGAGGTGAAGGGCTGCCCCGCTGGTGGTGAACAAGCTCGACGCCATCCCGGACAAAACCGGGTTGGGGCCCGCGTTGTAAAGGCCCTCGTCGTCGACGAACACATCGATCCCGAGCCGCAACGCGACGACATCGAACCGGTCCGACCCAATGGTCTTGTTCAAGCCCCGCGTGCGGCCCGAGGTCTGGTCAACGGTGACGGTGTCGAGGGTGCCGTCGACGTTGACGCGAATGCCCGTGAGGGTGTCCTTGGCGGGGTCGTGAGGGGTGGGTGTGGTGGTGGTCATGTTCTCGTCTCTCTCTCGTTTTTTTGCCGTGATGGCGGTTTCACCGCCTAGCGACCAGACGGGTTTGTGCAACCCGAAGGGCGGGGGAGGAGAGAACGTCGGGGCGAAATAAGGGAGCTTGCGACCGCGTCCCGTCGTTGTCGGGGGACCCGGCAGCGGCAGCTGCTTGCACGGGCCCGGCTGGTTGCTATGAGGGAGCGCAGCGACCGAGCTGCCGAAGGCATCACGGCAAAAAACACAGGCCCGCAGGGCCCAGCAGCGCCGGCGCGAAGCGGCGGCTCCACATCGGGAGCGCAGCGACCAGGAGCGCAGCGACACCCGGCCCGGAGGGACGGCTCCAGGGGACAGCGGCCGCGCAGCGGGCACCGCCTGGGCAAGGGGCGCCGGCGCCGCCAGGCGACGTCCGCTTCCCGTGGTGTGCAGCTGTCTTGGCGCCGTGGTGTGGTCAGCTGGTGGGGTGGAGATTCAGGTGCGGGATGTGTTGCGGCGGGAGTTCGCCCAGTCCACCGATCCGGTCCCGATCGGAGTCGCCGGCCTGGTCGAGGATCTCGCTCGAGCAGCGGACTTCCTGGTCGCTCGGGGGTGGGACATTGACGACATCGACACTAAGGGGATCGGCTTGCTGTGGCCGGCGTCGTGGGTGGCCGAGGCGCACCACACCGACACGATGGAGACCCCCATCACGATTCTCACGCTGTGGTCGAACCGGACCGCCGGCTACGTCCTCGCCGGCGTCGACGTCCTCGCTCCGGGCGGATCGGGACACTTCGCGCTCGAGGATGTCACCTACAACAGCGGCCCCCTCGCCATGGTCGAGGGACACCGCTTCCCGGTGCTGCCTGATGGGACGACCCGGTGACCTCCGCAGACGAAGGGAGCGGCCTCCCACGTCGACGGCGCAGCCTGTCAGAGGTGGCCCTGGTGGGCGTCAGCGTGGCGCTGCTTGTCGCCGGCGTGCTGGCGCTCGTGGCTGCGTACGACCAAGCCACGTACACCTTCGGCGATTCAATGGAGTACGAGCTAAGCGCCGCCGGCGACTTGGTATCGTGCACGGCCCTGGGCCGGCCCTGCGGGCGGGTCCCGGCGCTGTTCTCGATGCCGGGGGTGCTTGCGGCGCCGTTTCTCACGGCGGGCCTCGTGGGCGCCGTGCTCACCCTCGCGCTCCGCGCCTCCCGCGCCTCGCGACGAAGGCACTTCGAGGAGGAAACTCCCGACACCGTCGATGCGGGCACTGCCGATCCTGACGCGATCTCGGAACGGGCCGCGCCTCGTCGGCAAACCCGCCACGGCTCTGACGACCTGACTCGGTACATGCCGCCCGAGCACTAGGCCGGTTCGCTCTGGCGTCGGCAGGTCAGTTGACGAGCTTGTGCTGCACGAGGAGGTTGTGGACGGCCTCGCGGAGCAGTTCGCTTTGCTTGCGTCCCGTGCTCTCCTCGAGCGCTTTGAATGCGGCGTAGTCCGTTTCGGGCAAGCGGGTGCGGACACTGGGGGAGGGGCCCTGGCGGGTATCGCCCACCCTTGGCCGGCCTCGCTTCATCTCCGTGTTCACGGCCGCGAGCGAGCCGTACTCAGCGATCAGGAAGTCACGGCCTGCTGCCGCTGCCGCGTTGCCCGCCAGGGCGGGGCCAGCCGGCGTCACCGGGACGCTCTGGTCGGCGTAGCGGTCGCTCGCAGCCTCGAAATCACGCGTTGAATCCATCAGGGTTCTCCTCTCGCAGTCGTCTGAACTTAGGGCCAAGGGCCATCACGTGGAACACCTGGGCTTCCCGCCCCGAGCCGTCGACAGTCATCTGGACGATGACCTCGAGCTCACGGGTGGTCTGGGCGTGCTCGGGACCGATGAACAACCGGTCCACCGTGCCATCACCATTGACGGCGAGGTCCACGACGTAGGTCGCGTGGAGCATCGCATACATGGCATCGGATCTACTCACGCCGTGCTTCGAGGTTGAGTCAGTCCATCGTGGTGCCATGCTCACAGTCTAGCAAAAGCGGCACGTAAAAGCGAGCCGCTTTAGCAGAATCGCCTCGGGGCTTAGCTGGCTCTGCACGCTTCCGCCTCTCCCCAGCTAGCCGATAATATACGTTATGTCAGATTGTTCGAGCGGTGAACACCAATGTGAACTGATAGATGAACGCTTACCCTCTCCCCCATGGAATCAGTCACCATCAGCCGACGCGGCGACCAATGGGCGTACAGCATCGAAGGCCACGGCGCTGGCATGGCCGATTCGCTCTTGACGACCACTCGGGCCGTGAACGAGCGCATCGGCGCTCCGCCCGGGCAGAACGTCAGCGCCCAGTGGAACTGGAGCGACCCGTTCGTTGAGGAAGCCCTGGCGGTGAACCGGACTCGCGAACAGCATCGCCGAGAGAAGCGACAGCTCGACGTCGAAACCAGGCGCACGGCCGTCAGCCTCGCCGATCGTGGACTCACGGTTCGGGACATTGCCCAGCTGCTCGGGATTAGCACGGGTCTGGTCTCGACTCTCACATCCTCGAGCGCGGTCTTTGGCGGCCCCGGTGACGTGTCTCTGCCAGTGGAGGTTGTCGACCTCCTCACCGATGCCGGCGCCGTCACACGTCACGGCTACGGAGATCGCCCCCAGCAGTTCGAGTACGAAGGCGTGATGTACGAGGCCACCGGGGGCTCTCACCAGGTCGGCGGAGGCCCCGAGGTGCACACGTACGTGCCGGTCGCCTGACGCGGGCCCTGGCGTCGCCTTGAGGCTCAGCGAACTGGGGGCGCGAAATCGACCTACCTGTCCACGACCGTCGTGATCAGGAAGGGGGGCCTCCTACAGTGATCGACGCCGCGCCCGCCCGATCCGATCCGATCCGATCCTCAAGGAGACCTCGTGATCATCACCAAGCTCGCCCGGCTGTCGTTCCCCGCAGCAGTGCTCACCCTCGTGCTCGCCAGGTGCTCCGGCGTCGCTGACGAGCCGACAGCCGGCGCTGAGACCTCGACGTCGACCGAGGCGTCCCCAACCGCGACGTCGACGCCCATCCCGGTGGTCTTGCGCGACGACGAGCCCGGGACGAAGATCTGAGACACCGATCTCGTGATCAAGTTCGGAGATCCCGCGTTCTCCTTCACGGACCCGGCCGCGGGCGACAACCAGATTGAGAGCGGCCGTGTCGTCGTCGACAAGTTCATCGACAACTACGAGACCACCGACGAGTTGCAGACTCGCCTCCGCGACGATGTCGGCAACGAGACCGACACTGCGATCGCCATCGCCGGCACTCTCACTCTCGTCCACGTCACGATGGGCGTCAGCACGGCGTTTGGCCCCGATGGGCTCAACTACGGCGAGGCTTTCACGCTTCAGGACGGCCTGGGGCACTACGCCGACATCTTGCCGATGGACGAGGAGTTCGCCCTCGATGCCGACGATAAGGGCGTTGGGCCCTTCCTGATGAACAGGCAACAGGACCCGAGCCTGACCGACAAGAACGTGCTCCTCGACTTCAATACCCGCGTCAAACCCGGCCAGACGGTCAGCGGGTGGATTCCTTTCGTCACGACGACGGACCACTCGAAGCTCGAGTTCGGCTTCTCGTCGAGCTGGGGCGATGGTGTCGTCGATCTGACCTCGGACCAATAGGCGCGGCTGGGGCTCGCCTACTGGTCCACCGTCTCGACCTGTGCGCTGAGGCAGGCTTGCTCTCCGGCGGCATTCGACGGTTCGTTCAGCTGCGCACTACCGAGCAGTACGAGCAGAAGAGCCGCCGTGAAGGCGATGGATTTCCCCGCCGCGTCGATCACTTTCGAGGCCGGGAGCGCGCCGAAGTGGGCGAGCAATCGCAAGAGCGCCCCGAATGCAGCTGCGGCACCGACGCCGACGGCGATCACGGCGTAGGGCTGGCACGTCCTGTCCCCAAAGTGAGCCATCACGGCGAAAATGATGGCCAGCCCGAGTCCGAACCCCGCAAAGACCCCCACTCCGTTCCACACCACGCTTGCTGACGGCTTCCAGGAACTTCTCGTCGCCTTGGGTTTGTCATCGTTCATGTTCTTCTTCTTTCGTAGAGCCGGGGCGGCCCAGTGCCGCACCGGCGTTGGCGTCTCAGAACGGGAGCAAAGCGTCGACGACCCCCATCTCCCCTGCGGGTCCGAGCTGGACTCTCTTTCCCTGCGCTGCGCGCGTGAGCAACTCGAGGCCGGCGTCACCGAACGGGAACAGCTTCGGGCCCCAGACGACGAACATCCGGAGCCCTGCCGCCTTGGCCTTGTCGGCGCAGTCCCACGTCCCGCGCGACGTCCTCTCGCGGTTCTCCCCCGGCGCCAGAGCGTAGCTGTATGTGGGGAAGGCGAGCACGAGGTCCGCGCCGGCGGCGATCATGTCGGCGTTCCGGCGGTGACCCGCCAGCTTGCAGGTGGCGCGGCCCTGGCACCAGGTCGGGCAGCTGGCGGTGTGGACGCGCCACTCAACCGGGTGCGCTTCCGTGGCGAGACCTAGGTGCTCAGCAGCTGCAGCGAGGACTGGTCAGCGCCCTGGGCACCTCCGACTCGATCCTCGTGAGCGAGGAAGCTCTTAGCCCGGAGGAGAAGGCTGCAGCGGAAACTGTCGTCGGCGCCGGGGGCAAGTCCGTCGACGGCCACACGGTCAGCGTCGAGCTCTGCACCGCTTGAACGGCTTCCTGGCCGCCAGCGGAGGTGTCTCGACGAACCCGGACTAAATGGGAGTTGACGCCCAAAGCCGCCCACTCTGCTCACGATTTGGTGTCTAAGATAAGGCTTCCTCGAAACCTCTGTGACTGACCTTTCAAACTGATATGTATAGTAGCGTTCACTCGAACACTGAGTGGGCTGGTGCTGGAAGGCCCCCCCTGAGTAGCGTTCGCGACTGGCTCGGCAGTCATTAGACATGAGGGAAAGAGCTCACTAGGTGATCAATACGACAGCCTCTACAGCCCGGAAGCGCATCTCGCAAGGAGTCGTCGCGGCGACTCTCATGATGGGGATGCTCATCGCGGGGACCGCTGCTCCCGCCCGGGCAGCTACGGCCCACTACATTGAGGACGTCCTACCCACGTCCGGTGCGGCCAGCGAGGACACGCTTTTCAATCCCACGAACGCGAGCACGTACTTTTTTGAGCGCGTCAGCAACCTCCTCGTGATCGTTGACGAGAACGACGTCGTCCATGAGGTCCCGATACCGCGGCCCCTCTCGATGGCCCTCGACGTGCGGAATGGTGACGTCTGGGTCAGCGGCGACGGTGTCGCTGTGCGGGTCTCGGCAGACTTGTCGACCTCGTCGATCGCCGCGCCTCGGGGCTACCTCGATGTCAACCCAGTGTCCGACCGCCTCGAGGTCGTCACTGCGACTGGCGAATGGCACCGCATCCCCTTCGATGGCGGCGCGTCGCAGTCGGGGTCTGTACCCGACACGCCCACCGATGTCCGCGTTGACCCCGTAACGGGCCAGACGTTCATTACGACCACGGGCGCAGGCATCCCTAGCGAGGTGCGGGTAGCCCCGGCAACTTCGAATTCACTTGGCACGCTGCCTCTCCCGGGGCGTGTGGGTGAGGAATCGATGAAGTTCAACGCCGTTACGGGTGAGATGGTCGTCTCAACCGACGGTGGAGTCACGATTGTTCATCCGGGTCTGAACTTCACGACGTACGCGTTCGACAACAGCAACGTCGCATCAATCGACCGCCCGTTCATCAGGGCGGACGGCTCTGCCGTGCTCGTCACAGACGTGCGGAACGCCGTCACCACGATCGGCCCCGACGGATCCGTCTCGACGGTCTTCGTGCCGGATCCGTCCACGGTGGCTGAGGACAGCCAGGGCGACCTCATCGTGACGAGCGGGTCAGGGGTGGCCATCACGCGCTCAGACGGAGGAACTGAGTTCCTCGATCTCGGCATCGCCCTCCGCCCGGACCTCACGCAGGCAGTGGCGAACCTCTCTAACAATCACGTTCTGGTTTCCGACGCCTCCGGGGCCATCTCCGTCGTCGCCGAGGCCTCGACTCCGGAGATCACCACCCCGTCCCTCCCCGGCGGCACGGTCGGGAGCAAGTACGAGACGACGGTGACAGCATCGGGAGATCCCGACATTGTGTTCAGCATCTCGGAGGGGAGCCTGCCGACCGGACTCACCCTCGATGCGCGCACCGGCGCCATCACCGGGATCCCCACGACAGCCGGGTCACTGGCGTTCACCGTGAGCGCCGCAAACCCGTTTGGCAGTGACACCCGTGACTACACGGTCACCATCGCGTCCGTCGGCTCCCCTCCCACGATCACGACGCCGGACATCCTCGACGGCACCGTCGGTGACGATTACGAGGACGCGATCACCGCGACCAGCGACAGCCCCGTGACGTTCGAAGTGACAGCCGGGGGCCTTCCTTCCGGGTTGCAGCTCGACTCGGCGACCGGGTTGATCGCCGGGACACCCACGACTGAGGGCCAGTTCCAGTTCACGGTGTCGGCACGGAATGCCTTCGGCACCGACATTCGTGACTATGCCCTCCTGATCTCCGAGCCCGCAATCACTCCTCCGCCTACCCCTGATCCGAGCGGGACCCCATCGCCCATTACGGAAGCCGGCCCGAGCACACCAGCCACAGGCAAGCTCGCGTTCACCGGAGTGGAAATCGGTACATGGCTGGCCATCGGCGGCGCGCTCCTCACCGCCGGCATCGCTGCAGCTGTAACGGCATATGAAAGGCGCCGACACAACAACTAAACCTCACGGTAAGGCGCAGCCCAGGGCACTCCGCTCGTCAGGCTGCGTCTTGGCCCGTGGCGATCGTGCTGAACCTCGAACGGAGCCCGTGAACACACTCCCCGACTCATTAGCGGTGAGGTCGACAATGAACGGCTTGCCACTAAGGTGACATTTGATCAATACTGATGTCTTTCGGTCCTGCCAGCAGTTTACCTTCAAATCATATTTCACAGAACAGACCATCAGTCTGTGATATGTTTCTGACTAATCAGTTGAAGTATGGTTTTGAGCGGCGTTCGGTCACGCCCGCTCTTTCGACTTCCCATCCTTAGTGCCGAGTAGGTTGTCATGAAATCTGTTCCAGTCTTCCGCCATCGAATGGTCATGGCAACCGCCGCGTCATTGGCCGCAGTTATCGTCGCCGCAACCGGGGGGACGGCGATCGCCGTTGTTCCAGGTCCGTTCGATGCAGTGGCATTCGGGGAGGTCGGTACAGCGATTGGTGACGGCACGACAAGCGATGTCATCGATCAGACGGCGGTGGATTTCACAGGGACAGATCTTGATGGAGCCTCCTTGGAAACCGTGTCCCTAGCAGGGACGATCGGTGGCGCCGTGGCACTCACTACCGATGGCCGGGTCCTCGCATGGGGTTTGAACTACTACGGCGAGGTGGGCGACGGCACGACGACCGCGCAGCCCCGAGCAACCTTCATTGACACGGCTGGAACTGCCCTCGACGGCAAGACGGTCACACAAATAGCCGCCTCGGCGTCTTCCGTGTTTGCCCTTACATCCGATGGCTCCATCGTCACATGGGGAACCTCAAGAGGTGGCTCCTTGGGGCTGGGTGCGACCACGGAGGCGTACCGCCCCACCGAGATCCCCACCGCCGGATCGCCCCTCGAAGGCAAGACGCTGACGGGACTGTTCCCCCGTACCGACGGCGCCTTCGTCCAAGCATCGGACGGGTCGCTGTATGGGTGGGGGCGAAATGGTGACGTCGGCACCCTGGTGCCAGGCGGGGCCCCCTCTTACTCAACTCCGGTCGCTGTCCAGACCACAGGTTCTGCCCTCGAGGGGAAGATGATCGCCCAAGCGGTCGCTTTGCCCTACGCCGCTGGCACCGGGGTGACCGACATGGTCCTCACCACTGAGGGAGAGCTCATCTCGTGGGGTGACGACCTCGGCATTGGCGGCCAGCCTGGGTCTTCGTCGACCCCGGCGGCGATCCCGGCCCTGGCCGGTGTGGTCATCGAGGCCGTTGATTCCCGGCCCGGTGAGTACCTCGTTATCGCCCGCTCGACCAGCGGTCGCGTCTACACCTGGGGCAAGTGGGCCGGCCAAAACTCGACTGACCCGGTTCGCGAACCCACTCTGCTCGACCTCCCCCTCCCGGCGACGGAGGTGGCGTCCTCCAACGGCGCCGGCTACGCCCTTATGACCGACGGTACGCTGTACGCCTGGGGTGACGGGAGTCGAGGCCAGCTGGGAGGCGGCGTCCAGGACGACGCTCTCACCCCCGTTCCCGTCCCCACCAGCGGGACTCCGCTCGACGGCGCCAACATCGTGGGGATCGCCACGTTCTTCTGGGGCATCGTCGTGTACACGAGCCAGGCCGCCGTCGTGACACCTGTTGACATCACAGCGCCGGAGAACGACTCGTCCGGGACAGCCCTCCGTCCGCAGATCACCGGGACGGGCGAACCGGGCTCCACCGTCACCATCGCCGACGGACCCGACACCCTCGGCACGGCCGAGGTCGACCCCGACGGCGCCTGGACCTTCACCCCCACCACCGACCTCCGCCTCGGCGAGCACACCCTCACCGCCACCCAGGACGCCGACCTCTCCACCGCCAGCGTCACCATCACCATCAAC
>Ga0265780_10002616_pt1 | contig 24242 bp, 14 predicted proteins | sample P1T30metagenome_FD_192432 | JGI IMG/M metagenome (GOLD analysis project Ga0265780, IMG submission 192432) | Plant litter microbial communities from East Loma Ridge, Irvine, California - P1 T30 | ecosystem: Environmental > Terrestrial > Plant litter > Unclassified | place: USA: California... | reverse complement strand
TAGATCGCGCCCTCGCTGATGCCCCGTCGTCTAATGGTAAGACTGCGGTTTCTGATACCGCCTATTGAGGTTCGAATCCTCACGGGGCATCCAGCGCTTTATCCTTTGACACCGAAACCGGACCTCTGTGACAGGAGTACGCCTTGGGCGTGCTTCCACTTGTTGGCTCGAGATCGCCGCGTTTCTCTGGGATGTGGGGCTGAGATGGCTGGTAAGAGGTAAAGTCGCTGGGGTGAAATGCGCTTCGCCCCGAGAGAGATTCCTACAAGATCATATGCGGCGGATTAGGGAGCTGTGCGCCTAAGACCCACATCCGGACATTCACAGCGCGTTTAGTGCTCCCCAACTTCGGCCGCTCGTTCATATTACGGCAGCAACGGTCGGAGCGGCAGGGTTTGGGACATTGCCGCCGGTCGCCGCAATGAGAGGGAGCGTCTTGTTAGGCCAAATCCGGTCATTCGGAACGTCGCGTAAGCCCTAATCCCTATGCCAGGTCGTCGGACGATCCGAACAACCGGCTTTGGGTATGAAAATGCAGATGGCCACCAACGCGGTTCATTATCAGTTTGGCGCGGAGGGGCTTATTTTGTAGTTCCGTGGCCGGGGGGAACCAAGTGGCTGTTGCTCAGATCAAGAAAAGCGCTTTCGTCAATGTTGCGATCTTGACCGACGCGATTCTGACAAGGCCGAGCCGAAATATTTCGAATAGGCGGCATCGTGCGTGTCACTCCGAGCGTCGGAAGTAATCTTCAAATGCCGCCACCAGCCGCCGCTACTATAACCGTCCGCGCCACGCTCGCCATGCTCGACGGCCCCAAGCGAGAAATTGCTGAGGGCGTCGCCAATGACGAATATGTTTTCTGGCTAGGCTCGGGCATCTCGCGCGAACGCATGCCGGACTTGCGCGATGTCGCGAAGCGCGTTCTGGTAACGCTCCAGGCACGGATTGACCAATCCGATCCCTCCTGCCGATTCAAGCAAGCCCTTGAAGGTGTCGTGACCCTCGCCAACCCGAGCCCTGATGAATGGGGGCGGATTGCATTCGATCAACCAGCTGACAATTGGCCTGACTATGAGGCGCTGGCTGCTCGCTTAGTCGGCAATTATGCTCGCATGCTGGACGTGCCGGTCGATGGGGAGGAAGCGGACTATCTGCTGTGGGATGTGCTCGACGCCGCCAATATCTACGCGAACCCAACGATCGAGCCCGATGCCGAGCATCTCTGTCTCGCGGCGCTAGCAATCGAGGGCGTGGCCTCGGAATTGCCAACCGCCAACTGGGACAATCTGATAGAGCGGGCCGTGGAGCGGCTGGCGGGCGCTCAGCCGGTCCTGCGCGTCGTGGTCGCGCCCAACGAGATTCGGTGGAACCGGCTGCGCGCGAACCTCTACAAATTCCATGGCTGCGCCAGGGCGGCGCAAATCGACGCGGCGCAGTTTCGCGGATTGATGGTCGCGCGTCAGAATCAGATCAATGGCTGGAGCGCCCGAAACCCCGTCATGGCGCCGTTTTTGACCGGGCTGATCACACGGCGGCCGACGCTTATGCTGGGCCTATCAGCCCAGGATTCCAATATTCAGAATCTGTTCGCTGAAGCCCAGGCGGCGATGGCCTGGCCATGGCCATCCCACCCGCCCGCCTATGCTTTCTCGGAGAATGCACTGGGCATCGACCAGCGCGGTCTGCTGCAGAATGTCTATCATCTCCATTATGGCCCGGCGAATCGCTCAGCCATGGAGTCCGAAGCGCTCGTTCAGGCCTATGCCAAGCCGCTTCTCCTCGCTCTGCTGCTTTTCGTCGTCACCGCGAAGCTCAAGCGGCTGGTAGAGATCGGTAGCCCAGGTCTTGCTCCGGCCGACCGGGACAAGCTCCATGACGGCCTCGAGCACGCTCGCAATCTCGTCGCCGATGGGCTGAATCCGAACGCCGCCGAGGTCGGCGATCTCATAGTCCAGTGCGGCCGCACTATGTCTATGCTGCGCGGTGGCCGCCTGCCCGACGCCGCCAGCGGCATCTATGCGCCGGTCACGACCGAGCCGCTCCACCGCATGCCCGCGGATCCTTCCTTGGCCGATAGCGGCGTCTGCCAGTTTGCAGCGGCCGCCGCGTTGATCGGCCTCGGTATCGATCGCGGGCATTGGACGGCAACGCCTGCGGATACGACCGATCCGGCCTCGGGTGCACTTGTCCTGACCGGGCGTAGCGGGCCGGCGAAGGTGTATTTTGCCGCCACCGCGCAGGCCGCAATCCGGCTCGGCACCAACGGGCTCGTCGCCGACAATGACGACGTGGTCATCATCCATAGCCATGAGACTCCGCCGGCAATGCAGCGCTATCCCAGGCGCGCGCCCGGCCGGGTCGGACTGGCGTCTGTTCGGGAGGCGAGCATGGAGGAGCTGTTATCGGCCGGTACCGAGGTCGAAGACCTGCTCGGCCGATTCCGCAGCAAGGTGGCGCTGTGATGGCCGCAGGTCCCACCGAGCGCGTCGCTGACCTGCTTCTCGCAGCGAAATACAAGCGCATGCCACTCCCCCTGCAGGTGGCTGGTCTCGATTTCGACGTCGCCGGCGCTTTCGTGGCCGTCGGACATTTTGCGGATCTCGTCGTGATCGGCGACATGGCGGCGCAGGGCGAACGGAAGGTTCTGCAACAGGTGGAGGGCATTGCCCGAGCGCTCGATGTCATGCGCTCGCGGCGACCGCTCACGACCATCGCCGTGGGGCCAAGGCCAGTAGGCAAGACGCTGGAGGCACTAGCGCAGGTGGGACGGATCCTTTCTGTCGAAGAAGCCACCGATCCTGCGGAGCTGCGAGATCAGCTGGCGGTGTTGCTACCGCTCGAGCTTCCCGCCACTTTGTCCACCGACCGCGATCTCGGCGCAGGCGAGGCACTCGACTTGTCGAACCATCCGCTCGCCATCCAGTTGCTCGAGACGTCGAAGCGCGGCGAGGTGGCTGTCCGCGATGAGTTTCATGAAGCGCTGAGCGCCGTTTTCGCCGAGACCGAGGCCGAAGGGGATGATGACGGGGAGGCAGAGGAATGATCCGGCTGAAATCCCTTTATGTGAAAGACTTCCGCAGTATCGACGGCGAGATCAACGTCTCGCTGGATGCACCGATCGTGCTCATTCACGGACCGAACGGATCGGGCAAGACGAGCCTTCTCTCGGCCATCGAACTGGCACTGACGGGCGGTGTCCCATCGCTGTCCCGGGCCGAGCCCGACTATCTGAGCTTCTTGCCGCACAAGGACCGGCCGTTCGGCGAGGTGCGCCTCGAAGTCGGCGGTCCGGATGCGCCGCTGAGAAGCGCGGCGGTCCGCGTCACCACGAACCAGGTCAGCGGCGTACCGATCCTTGGAGCGGAAGAAGCCCGTTTCTTCAGCGAAAGAAGCTATCTCGCCCAGTCCACTCTCGGACGGCTTCTCGAAATCTACCAGCATGCTGACAAGAAGGCCGATTCGCCCCTGACGAGGTTCGTGAAGGAACTACTTGGCCTCGATCGAATGGAAGCGTTGATCAACGGTTTGCACAGCGCCGGAAATATTTCCCGCTTGAAGGCGCCGGTGCCCGATTATGGAGAGGTTCGCGACGCGATACCGGCCAAGGAAAAGGAGATCGGCGACCTCGAGACGCGCGAGCGTGAAACGGCCGAAAGCATCCGCCTCAAGGAGTCGGGATTTCGGGAATCGCTTGCCGGGATCGATCCTGCGCTCCTCGATCTCGATCACACGGCTCTCCTCTCGCGTCTGACCGAGGATCCTGAGGAGACAGACTTGGTGGCGCTCGTGCGCGCCCGGCGCGAGCTTGAGGTTTCCGAAGAAAGCTGGCGAGGCGCGATCGTCAGTGATGTCGGCGATCGCAGCGCATTCGAGAACGCCAACAAGACCGCCCGCGACGATCTGGACCGCTGGACGGCCGAGCATGGTCCTGCGATCGACGCGCTGCTCGCGCGCGGCGTCACCTTCTTCGCCGATCTCACGGTCACGGCGGAGGGAAGCTTTGGCGAACGCGCGCGCAGTCTCGCCAGTAGAATCAGCGGGGACCTCGAGCGCGTGCAACGTGTGCTCGGCGCGCATGAACTCGCCCTGCAAGACAGAGACGATCTTGCGCGCCGGCTCCAGGAGTCGCAGGCCAGACTGGCGAGGGTCGACGGCGAGATCAGCTCGGCAGCCGACGCCAATGAAGCCATCGCACAGACGCTATCCAATCTCAGCTCTCATCTCGACGGCGAAATTTGCCCGGTCTGCGACCGAGATTATTCGGAAGTCTCCTCTATGCCGCTTGCGGCTCATCTCGCCGCCAAGATTGCCGCGATGGTCGAGCAGGCAGGCAGGCTTCAGGCGTTGACCCAATCGCGCGCATCGAACCAGGCTGAAGTGACGCGGCTCGATCGCGATTTGCAAGCAGCGGCGAGCCAGCTGATCGACGAAGCGGAACTCACTCAGCTCAAGACGCGCGACGCCGATCTTGATGAATTGCAGCGGCAACTTGCGGACGCTGGTGCCGTCATGGCCGAAGGCGATCGGCTGCGCGCCGAGGCGAACCGCGCGGCCCAAGCGTTGCTGTCGCTTCAGAATGCAGACCAGTCGGCAATCGTGCTGCGCAACAGCCTAGACACACAGGCCCGCACGCTGGGCGTCGCCATCGCGGATAGTCTGCCGACCGACGCACTATTGACCCTCTTGCGCGAAACAGCGGAGCAACGCGAGGCGGCCCTTACGGGTCGGCAGGAGGCGCGCAGGAACGCGCTGGAAGCAGCCAATGCTCTTGCAACAATCCGCAAGGAGCATGGCGCGCTGACCGGAAGCATAAGCGCCGCGCGCGATGCGTTGGAGGTCATCAAGCGTCAGAAATCCTCAGCCGACGCGATCATCGAGGTTGGCAAGGATATTGCCCGCAAGACCCGGGAGGCGCGGGGCCGCGTGGTGAGGCGGGTCTTCAACGACGAGCTCAATTCCGTCTGGCGCGACCTGTTCGTTCGTCTTGCGCCCGAGGAGCCCTTCATTCCGGCCTTTGCGATCCCCGAAAGCGCGGGCGCCGACATCGAAGCGGTACTCGAGACCCATCACCGTCGCGGCGGCAAAGGCGGAAATCCGCGCGCGATGCTGAGCGCGGGTAATCTCAACACGGCCGCACTCACGCTCTTCCTCGCGCTGCACCTCTCGGTGAAGCCGAAGCTGCCTTGGCTCGTGATTGACGACCCGGTCCAGAGCATGGATGAGGTCCACATTGCTCAGTTCGCGGCGCTCCTGCGCACGCTATCGAAGCAGATGCAGCGGCAGGTCATCATCGCCGTCCATGAGCGATCGCTGTTCGACTATCTTGCTCTGGAACTCAGCCCTGCCTTCGATGGCGACCGGCTCAACCTCATCGAGCTTGGCAGGAGCGCCATCGGGCAGACGACGAGCCGGTGGGATCCGAAGCTCTATGTCGCCGATCGCGCGATCGCGGCATGAGCTGTCTTTTGTCGGCATGAATCGCACCGCCCCGGATCCCGATAGGACGAGGTTGAAGGTGCGTTCTGGACAATTGCCGGAATGACAGATTATCTCGTGACGGCCGCGCCTCCAGCCATAGCAATTAACATGGATGCTGAGACGGCCGGCCGGCGTGCGATTGCTGGCTTCCTTTTGCAGATCCTGCGCAGCATCAAGCTGGGTCTCGACATGAGCCTCTCCTTCATCCCGCTTGGCGAAGGATCGCAGCTGATCTTGCATCTTGAACCTGCGGAAGGCGGTGACGCTCAGGTCGTTGGCGGTCCTCGCGATATCGTCGAGCAGATAAAGATGCGCAAAGATGCCAGGACATGGGACAGCGGCGAGATCGCTTCCGAGGTCTTCCCCGACCTCCTGAAGGCAGTCTCCCGAGGCAAGGAGCAGGAGTTCCGCTTCGTCACCAACAACGACAAGGGCCTTGGCCGTCTGCAGGACTATGTCGCGGCTCGCGCCGAGGGGTCGGAGCGCCGGCACAAATGGGGCAATTCGAGCCTTACGCGCGACGCCTTCGAGCTACGGCTTGCAAAGTCGGCGGGCCTTGCTTCGGTTACCCCCAAGCTGCGCCATCTACTCGACCGTTTCCGCATCGAAATCATCGATGTCGATGCCACGCAGGACAATATCGACAAGCGGCTGACCCCGCTCCTGAAGCCGGGCGAGTTCGCAAGCGACAAGCGCCACCAGCTCCTCGGCCAGCTGATACAGCTTGCCACTGACGGCGCGAAGCTGACGCCACAGGACCTGCTCGCGCTCATCAGCCAGGATGCGCACCGCCGCCTCGCCCATATTCAATCTCTGCCCAAGCTGCTGGCGCGCCATGTCGACGAGGACACGCACCTCCTCGGCTATGTATCGGAGCAACAGGCCCGTCGGGGATTGCCAAACATCGTGACCAGCTTCGCGATCCTCTCCGGCGAATCTGGCCAAGGCAAGACCTACACGCTGGCCCAACTCGCCTTTGATCAGATCGCGCGCAGCGAGCTCGCCATCGTGATGCGGTCCCCCGCGAAGATCGAGGATGTCGTCGCCTGCATCAGCGAACGGATCTGGGAGCCCGCCTATGGGGTGAAGGGGACGCCCGCGATCGTGGCGAAGAGCCTGAGAGATGCATTCGCAGAGGACAATGGCTTCTGGCTGACCGTCTATATCGACGACGTGCAGGATCGCGTGTTTGCGGAGCGGCTCGCTCGGCTCAAGTGGCACGAGTACGGGATCCGGGTCATCGTCTCTGCCCAGCCGCGGATCACCAAGGTTTTTGGTGAAATCCGGAAGGACGCGGAGGTCATCGAGATCGGTAATTTCCGTAGCGCCGATCTACATCGCTTCCTCGCACATCACGAACGCGCTGAGGCGCTGGATACGATGCCGGACGATGTGTTCGAGCTTCTCCTGAAGCCCGTTCACGCGAGCATTTTCGTCAAGCTGCCGAAGCGCGAGTCATGGGCCGGCGTCTCCGAGTACGAGCTCTTCAGCGCCTATTGGGAATATGCCAGCAGCGAAGCGCGCGCGCAGGTGGACCATCCCAGCGATAAATATGCGCTGCGGGCGCTCGCCGCTCAGCTGCTGAGCGGTAAGAGCAACTATCCATGGCGAATTCCCGACCTTAAGGCCGTCGATCTCAACGACGAGGCGATCCTGAGGCTGGAGCAGGTCGGCTTGCTCCGCCGGCCGACGTCGGACCGCATCCAGTTCGCTACCGACCGGATGCTCAATTGGGCGATCGCCGAAGCGGTCGCCGAGAAGATTCAAGAGGATGGTCTGACCGCGCCCCAGGCCGAGGCGCTCTTTGCCTCGATCGATGGCCTGATGACCAAGAAGAAGGAGCAGATCGGCAACCGCCTGGGCTATGTCTATTTCGATGCGCTCTGGCTGTTGGCCGAACAATGCGAGCCCCAGGTCGTTGCTGACCTCACCTGGGAGCATGTCGTTCGCCTGCCTCAGGAAGTGCGGTCCGAGGACAAATGGCGCAGCGGTTTCGGCAGCATTGGGGCGAACATCGTCCCCGCCCTTGAGTTGCTGAGCAAACGCGCTTTCGATGAGGAGCGCGACTGGGATGTTCCGCGCAACATCCCCTTCGCGCTCGCAGCTGTCGCGGAGGCAGACCCGGCGGCCGTGGGGGAGCTGATCGCGCGGCAGGTTGCCTCTGCCGAGGAGCGTGAAGTGGTGATGGGCCTCAGGGCTGCTCGCCTGGTTCCCGCTGGAGCAGCGCTGGACGCGATCTGGAATGTGCATCTGGCCCGGTCGATCACCTTCGAAGCCGCCAAGGGCGACGCCGATGTCGATAACCGATCGCGCGCCTTCCATGCGTATCAGCTGAGCTCGGAGGCGTTTCACAATTCGGTTCGCGCTAACCCTAGCTGGGTCGACGCGAAGCTCGCCACCGAAAGCCAAGCCGTGGCGATCGACCAGCTGCTTTGGGTGCTCAAGGATATCAGATCGATCGACAGCGAGACCGCCGCGGAAATCTGGGCCCGTCATCGCGAGCGGATCGCCACTCTGATGTCGACGCCGAGTCCCGCCCTGATCGCAGCGATCGGCCATTTTCGCGACACGTCGCTTTTGCCGGCCCTCGATACGGCAGCCGCCGACGACGACGAGTGGACTCGCGATCGGGTTCTGCGCAGCCTCTCGCGGCTCAACCCTCAGGAAGCCATCCGCCAAATTGCGGAAGGCAGCGACGTCTATGGTTGGCGCGCCGCGAACTGGTGGTTCGACGATCTCCATGCAGCGGACCCGACCGCGCTGGGCGCTGCCATCCGCACGCGTGTCCTGGCTGGGGACAAGCCCGATACCGACGCGGTCTTCTACTATCGCTTCAACCCCGAAGCGATGGACCCGCAGACCCTCGACCTTCTGCTCGGCACGCTCGCCGAGAACCTTCGCACCTTCAATGCGATCAATGACGATCCCGACAGGCGCGAAGACGGCCCCGGCCATCCCTTGCGGTTCCTGCCGCGCCTGAGCGAGCCCTGGCAGTTCGAGGCGCTGCGAGCCCGCGCCGGAACTGAGCTCGAGACCCAGCTTGTACGCTTCGCCTCGGCGCGGCGCGGACGCATGTCGATGACACGCGACACCACCGGAAACGAATGCGAGCGCATCCTCGCGATGATCGCCGGGGAGGGTTACGACCAGTTGGTCCTAGCCGAACTCGGCAGGCCAAATGTGTTCGGGCGCCAAGACGGCTACATTTCGTCGCTCTGGTCAAGCTCGAGCACCGTCTCGTCCGCGCTACAGCAGGTGCCGTCCGACGCAGGCGCCCAGCCCCACGGCGAAAGCGAGCGCATGGGCGCGCTCGCAGTCCATGGTTGCGACGCGCAGCTCGAAGCGATGGTCCGTGCTGGCGCCGGTGTCTACATAAACGCCTCCGAGATGCGGAGCTCCGCCGGGAGGGAGTTGTCCGGGCTGCGCATACGGATCGCCGAGCTCCTGGCGCTCGGCGATCCGGAATCGCTGGACATCGCTGCCGCACTCACCGGGTTCCTTTTGGATGCTGACGACGCGAAGCCGCTGGTCGCCATTTACCTCGCGCCGGAGACCGCAATTGAGCTTCGCCGCAGGATCCTCGGTTCGTTCAGGGCATTGCAGTTCTACACGCCCGAAATCCTTCCGCTCACCCGCGCGCTGCTGGAAGGCCAGTTCGATGATGAGGCTCAGTTCGTCGCGACCTATCTCGCCGAACGGGGCGACAAGGATGCCAAGCAGGCCGTGATCGACTGGCTGTCTGGGCAAGACCTCGGCACCAACTCCGCCTCCCGGCGGGGCTATCTGGACGTCCTGGTGAAGGATCCCGCGGGCAAGACAGCCGTCATCCAGTTTCTTCGGCGCTCGCGCGAGAATGGGCATCTGGTCATCGACGGAAGACAGTTGCAGCTAGTTGCCGAGGCCGGCGACGCATGGGCACAGGACGAGTTGGTGCGGGCAAGCTACCGATATTCGGGCTTCGACCGCGGTAACGCTGTCACCGCCATCGATTATCTGCGCCAGGAGGAGCCCGACGAAGCCTTTTTCGCTGCGCGTCGCCTCCTGCTTCGCCATGATCTAGCCGTTGCGGCCGACCTCATGCTCGAGATCGATCCTAAACGTGCCGGCCAAGAACTGATCGAGCGGTACCGCGGCGCCAAGCCCTCACTCCGTTTGGAGCTTGAGCGGCGGCTGCGCATCCACCTCGGCGGCGAGGGACTGGCGGCCTTGGCCTCCCCGCTAGCTACAGCCTCACGCGCCAAGGACCGGACCATAGCCGCCCGGCTTGCCGCGGTGATTCCTCCCGCTGTCCCGCTGGCATGGCTCGATATGCTTGCCGGGGATATTTCGCCCGGCGTTCAGGAAGCTGCTCGCGATGCCCTCCGGCGGCGCGCGCATGAAGCGTCAGCGATGGAGCATAGGGCACTCCTAATGACATCGCCAAAGCCGCTTCAATGGGCCAGGCTATTGGCGATCATCGAGCTAGTGGATCCATTCTTTCTCTGGTCACGACACGACCCTTCGAGCCTCGGGGACGTCTTTGACGCACTGCCTTACGAGTTCTTCGACGAGGCCGGTCAGGTCCGGAAGCAGCAACTCAAGCAGCGCGAGGACGCAGCCAAGAAGGCCGACAAGGATCACTGAAGAATTGGCGAAAGCTTCGGAAATATTCCAATTCGACTCCTGCGATCGCGCGGCGGACAGGGTGAATGAGCGGCAGGTTTCGAGGAGGCGCAGACCCAAACGCAACGGCGACAATGAGGGCGCCTAGCAGTTTGGCTGGTCGCTGAAACGAGAGTGGCAGGTTCCGTGAGAAACAGCCGTTCAATACCGAATTAGCGAACGACTTAAGGCGGTCGTCTGCTGCCAGAAGCTCGTGGGAGTTACCCGCCATACGGGCCGCGGGCGGGAACGACAGCTTCCCGAAGCACCGGACCTTCAGGCTCTTGCCGTACCATAGCAGGATGGCGACCCTTGGGCGCTATATGTCAGGTCTTCCGGATTATATTGATGGATCGAGGCTCTTGGGTGGATTCCCCCAACACACCTAATTCCTCGCCCCCGCGCCGACTGTAAACCTCCACAGGGCAGCATATAGCGCGCCATGGCTTCGCGACCCTCAAACCCCCGGTATCAACGGCTTCAATGCCGCAACCGCCAAACCGACCCCGATTTTCTCGGCGATCCCAAGCGTCCACTTTCCGGCACCTTTGAGCGCCGCGTGGACGCCGTCCGTATCGCCGGCAGCGGCGGCCATCTCCGCCTTGGCGACCTCGCCGATTTCAATGGACTGGATCGCATCTCCGGTCTTCGTCCGCTCCATCTCTGCCCTGAGTGTCGCTAGTTCGCGCGCGAGGTCTGGAAGATCGGCCCGGGCAAGCTGTGTGTTGCCAACCCCGCCAGTGACAAGAGCGCCTGCGCCAATGATAGGTGAGTTGGCGCCGCTCGTGCTGTACTTATGCTCCACGTATTGCCTCCTGTCGAAAACTGCTAGCTTATGAACGACCACACTTGCCGTGGACGGGTCGCGCAGCATCTCCAGCATGCCCCGCTCGCCGCTGAGCCCCAGAATGCGATTAGTAAAGTTGCTGAGTTCTGCCATCTGCGAGGTAATTTCTTCGATTTTCGGCGCAACTAGCGCACGGAGGTCATGGGCACCGCCCTGCCGCTCGACCCGGTCCAGCTCCTCAAGAAGATCGTGCATCTGGCGGCGCACCAACATAATAATGCGGCCCTCTCGCTCCTCGATGAGCCCAAACAATCCTGACCATTCGTCGGTTCGGGAAGGATCAATCAGCTGGCGGAGGTTTTGCTCGTACACCGTCCGAAGCGCAGAAAGCCGACTGCAAATCTCTTCTGCGTCACGATATCTGCTCTGGGCTGCAAGCAATTCCAACTGCTGCCGCATGCGGTCCAAGCTTGAGCGGTCGAGCTGTCCCGGCGGAGCATATTTGATTTCAAGAAGTACCGGCAGCACATCGCGGTAGGCCTGTTCGAGAACATGCGACACCTTCGTCAGAAAGGCGAGAACCTGGGCAAGCCCATCGGGTGGCAATCGCCTCGCAGAATCTGCGGCCACCTCTTCGATGTCGGCAACCAAATCCCGAAGCTCCGGTTCACGCCATTCCATTGCCTCCTCCCCCCAGCCTAGATTCACCGTCGGTCCGGTATCGCAGGAGAAGGTAGCATGGCCGAAGCGAAAAATCGTTCGACATCTATTCGCGCGCATTCTTGCCGAACCGCTCGTCAGCAAAGGAATGGCAGGTTCTGTGAATAGCGGTCATTCGCGCGCTCAACGGAGAACGGCTTGAAATGGTCGATACCTTCCGAAGGCAGAACCCACGAATGGCGGCTCAAGAGGTGTTTTCCGTTCCTCGGAAGCAGCCGCATAACATGGGCAGCGCATGGACACGCTGATGCAAATGAAGCTTGACGAGGATCACCGCGACGACCTGCCGTATGTCTGGTGACGGCCTACGCCTTCAGCACCTCTTGAACAAATCTAGAACGTCCAACATTATGGCTATCGGACCATCCTCCAAATGAGATGGCTATTGGGGCGAACGGGCGATGCGGCTGCTGCGATATAGGGTGACGAACTTCCGGTCGGTTGAGGACAGCGGCTGGATAGACGCCGACGATGTGACGGCGCTGATCGGTGTCAACGAGTCCGGCAAGTCCAACCTCCTCCTCCCGCTGTGGAAGCTGAAGCCTGCCCGCGAAGGCGAAATCCGGCCGACGTCGGACTATCCGAAGACGATGTTCGCCGAGATCCGCGAGAACCCCGCCCGGTTCCGCTTCATCTCGGCCGAATTCGCCACCGGCCCGCTCGGCCCGCGCATTGCCACGCTGGCCGGCATCGGACCGGAAGAGGCGGAGGTCGTCCGCGTCGACCGCTACTTCGACGGCGGCTACGTCTTCAGCTTCCCCGATCACGAGCACGCAACGACCGCGTCACCGGAGGACGTCGCGGCCATCCTCCACGCGGCGACGTCCGAGATCGGCGGGATGCCCGCGCTCGCCAAGGAGGAGGCGCAGAAGGCCGAGCTCATCTCGGGACTCCAGTCGGCCGCGCTCGAACTTCCCGACGCCCCGATGTCGGCGGACGCGCTGGCGGCGCTAGCCGAGGACCTCCGCGCCCTTGCCCCGACAGCGCCCGCGAAGACCAGCAGCATCTTCCCCCGCCTCGAGGCACTCGCAGCAAGCGTAGACGAGCTCCAGACGCGCGTGTCGGCCCCAGACCCGGGCGCGGTCGAGGCGGTCCGGACCGCCATCCTGAAGCGCGTGCCGCGCTTCGTCTACTATTCGAACTACGGCAACCTCGACTCCGAGATCTACCTGCCGCACGTCGTGGACAACCTCGAACGGGAGGATCTCGGCGAGAAGGAGGCGGCCAAGGCGCGCACGCTGCGCGTGCTGTTCAGCTTCGTGCGGCTCGAGCCGAGCGAGATCCTGGAACTCGGCAAGGACGAGACGCCCGTCAACTCGCGCCGACCGACCGAGGCCGAGATCGCAGAGGTGGCCGAACGCAAGCGCGAGCGCTCCATCCTGCTCCAGTCGGCGGGCACAACGCTCACCTCCCGCTTCAAGGACTGGTGGAAGCAGGGAGACTACCGCTTCCGCTTCGAGGCGGACGGCAACCACTTCCGCATCTGGGTCGCCGACGACCGACGGCCAGCCGAGGTCGAACTCGAGGGCCGCAGCACCGGTCTTCAGTGGTTCCTGAGCTTCTATCTCGTCTTCCTCGTCGAGAGCGCCGGAGAGGGCGAGCACGAGAACGCGATCCTGCTGCTCGACGAGCCCGGCCTATCGCTCCACCCGCTGGCGCAATACGACTTGTCGAAGTTCTTCGACAACCTGGCGGCGACGAACCAGCTCATCTTCACCACCCACTCCCCCTTCCTGGTTCATGCCGACCGGCTGGACCGCGCACGCAAGGTCTACGTCGACGAGAAGGGCACAACCAAGGCTACGTCTGACCTGCGCAAGGGCGCGGAACTGCAGCCCGGCGCCGCCTACGCCGTGCACTCGGCACTGGGACTGAGCGTCGCCGACAGCCTGATGCTAGGCTGCCAGCCCGTGATCGTCGAGGGAAGCTCGGACCAGCATTACCTCACCGCGGTCAAGACCCTGCTCGTCGCTTCCGGCCGCCTGAAGCCGGTGCGGGAGTTTGTATTCCCGCCAGCCGGCGGGACCAAGAACACCCGCATGGTAGCAAGCATCCTGACTGGCCGCGACGAAGCGCTGCCCTTCATGATCCTCGACGGGGACATGATGGGCAGGAAGCTCGCCAAGGAGCTTGGCACCAGCCTCTACCAGGATCATGGCGACCGCCTCATCGGCGTCGACGACCACACGGGAATTGAAGGCTCGGAGATCGAGGACCTGATCCCGCCCGACGTGATGGCCGCCGTCATCGACCGCATGTACCGCAACGCCGACACCGAGTTCGCCGACGTGCTTGTGGCCGGAAAGCCGATCCTCGGCCAGATCGAGGCGTGGGCGGCGGCGCAGAAGGTCGACCTTGAGGCAGGCTGGAAGGTCGAGCTCTCGAAGAGGGTCAAGCAGCACCTCCTCACCAAGGGAATGGCCGTGGTGAAACAGGAATACGGCGACCGCTGGCAGCGGCTGTTCGACATCCTCGGTTCGACAATCGCTCCAGCCTGACCGCTCGCCCCATCGGCTCCACCCGATGGTTGTTGCCCGCAGCGGAGTCGGGCTGTGGATGAAAACATCCGTTCGAAGATCACATTCCCCTGCGTAACGCTACCCCGAACCCCCATGCTCGTAGCCGGTGGCGCTAGCGCTCCCCGCCGCCGCGTCGTCGGCTCCGGCTGATGCCGGGTTTTGCGTTTCCACCCCTTCAGGTGGCCGAGCCTGCCCGTCTCCTGGGAATTCGGGAAGCACGCCCCAGCTGCGGAGCCTGTCCTCGCGCATCCGCGAGCGCGAAGCGATCCGCCCGAGAGCCTCGTCGAGGGACGCCCTCAGGTTCTGGGCACCCGGCTGCGCGGCAAGGCGGTCGGCCCACTCCATCATGCCCTTGACGTCGTCCGCTGCGTGGTCGTCGAACAGCCGGACGATCTCGTCGGCGCTCAGACGGGAAAGCCGCGCGGCATCCTCCGCGGGATTGTATCCCCCCGACTTCGCCATCTGCTTAAGCATGTCGGCGGGGTCCCGCGCATCGACGATCTCGGCGCGCCCCGCCTCCATCGCGGCCAGCAACTCGGCATCGACCGGATCGTTCGCGAAGAACCGGTTCCAGCGATCGAAGAACCCCTCCTTGCCGCGGTTCGCCTCGATCCACCTCGCAAGGATGTCCGAAGCCTGCGCGTCGCGGCCATAGCGCCGCAGGAAGCTCAGGGTGCCGTTCATGTTGGTCGGCGTGATCTCAGCCAGATTCTCTAGGGCGCCGGCCTGCATCGCATCCAAGATCACGTCATCGTCCGTCGTCAGGCTGTCGTGATAGAGCCGCCATGCCCGGGAGAAGCTGTCGTCGCGGCCTTCCCGCCTCCGACGCTCCTCGACAGAACGCGCCGCCTCACGCAGGACGTTGCCCCGGAAGTAACCCAGCGCCACTCCATCGAGGATCGGCTCGTCCAGCTCGTCCGTCGAGCCATATCCGTATCGCCCCAGGAGCTCGCGCCAGCCCTTCTCGTCCGCCGGCTCTTCCTTGCGTCCGAACAGACCGCTCATCGGATTGAACCGCCTGACGAAGTCGAGGCTGGGCGCTAAATCGCGCTGGAGGAAGCACCAGCCTCCCAGCACCACCGTGGCCGTCGCCTGTGCAAGCGTCGCGGCGTCGACCCCCCGGAGCTCCGTTTCGACCAGCCTTGCCCACCGCTCGACCTTCTTCATCACCCGCATGTTGGTGACGTCCAGCGCGACCAAGCGATCGCGCAACGCCACCGCAACTGGATCGTCGCCCCCGATCGCGATCGCCGCAGCCTCCGCGCTCGTCGGCTCGAAGATCAGGAAGGTGTCCACCACCTTCTCGAGCTGGCGGTCGAGCTCCTCCGCCTGCTTCGCCTCCGCCTGCTGTTTGTTGAGGAGGAGCACGACCTTGCAGACCCTCTGCTCCCGCAGCAACGATGCAAGCCCCAGCACGTCGCGCATTTCGAGCGACTTGCCGGCGCGTTCGAGGTCGTCGAAGCATACGAGCTGCCCTCGCACCGTCAGGAAGGCGGCGCGATACAATGCGTCGCCGGCATCCTTCATCCGGAAGAACCCGGCGGCCACCTCCAGCGTTGGCCGGCTCCTCCGTGCGAACCGCTCACCCTCGCGCAGCATGCCGTGGAGGCTCGACGCATCGGGCAGTGACGACCTGCCCGCCACCACCGTGTTCTCCACTATGGCGCTGCGGAGCTCGCCGAGGCTGTTCAAGCCGAAAAGGGACACGTAGGCGTGGCGGTCCACGCCGAGCCGACCCGCGGTCTCCTCCTCGCGCAAGAAGGTCTGCCAGGAGTAGGTCTTACCCACCCCCCACCGACCAGAGACGCAGAGCACCTCAGGAGACGGTGATCTCAGAAAACGCTCGATTTCGGCACGGACGATCGCATAGGACATGAGCGCGTTCTCGCACCGGGCTCGATCACTGTCGATCCCATCGGCGGCTCTCTCAAGCATCCGTGGAGTCCTCGCCAGCGCACCTTGACCGTTGTCAAACCTGGGTAGCGGGCGCTTTCGTCGACATCATCGGGCATGCTCCGGCTCTTGGAGGCGTCGACATCGAGCCGGGCGACGTTGACGGTGGCAGTCTGTATGAACGAACGTCCGCTTACCGGGTGTGGTCGGCGGAAAGCGGCCTTTCCGCTCTCCACCCAAATCGGACGTCCGTGACGCAAAGCTAGATTTTCGGGTAACGTCTGGGTTATCGGTCTTTAAGCCAATAACTCCCCTTCTAGTTGCCCGATTGTAAAGGGCTTACAGAGGTACCGTATGCCATCTGGCAGTGTATCGGGCTTAGGATTACCGGACATCAGCACGACGGTCGCCGGCATCCTCGCTGAGTCACTTGCTATGAATTCCATACCTGACCGACCAATGCCCAAGTCATCATCACAAAGCAGCATATCGATATCGCCGTCGGCAAGCGGTGCCTGTGCAGCCTCGATTGAAGCTGCCTCAATGACGGACAAGCCTAGTTCGCGCGCAAGGCTAGCTATCATCTGACGAACTAGCGCATTGTCATCTACGATCAACAGTTTGCCACTAGCCATGCTCACCATCCTTGGTTCAGTATGTATTTTAAAAACGTTGGGAACTTAGATGATGTCTCGTGACCGTTGGGTTATCCTCGTCGTAGATGACGAGGAAAGGATACGAACATTGATCGGGGATCAACTAGAGACCGTGGGCTACGAGGTAATCCTGGCAGCCAGCGGCGATGACGCATTCAAGATCCTGCAAGGCGTAACTTGCATCGACCTGATTGTGACAGACGTCAGAATGCCTGGAGCTATAAATGGTTTCGACTTAGTTCAAAAAGCGCTTGCCGACCGCCCCCACCTTCGGACGATTATCATCTCAGGCTATACTGGAGAAAACATCCAACGCGCAGGGCTTGCAGACCGCTTTCTACAAAAACCGTTCACGTTACGGACTTTAGAAAACGAAGTCCGAAGTCTGTTAGCCGCTTAACCTGAAGACTCAATGAGACGATAGGCGCGATCGCTACGGTGCAGTTCCTAAGATGGGCTGATAGCTACGGTGACCTGCTTCCCGTTTCATGCCGCTGATGAGCTAGCTTCGGAGTTTATATTCTTAGCTGGCGCGGTTCGTGGAACGTTGTGGAGCGCCAACATGCAGGAGCTAATGCGTCGACATACGGTATCAGAGTCCATCTTCTATGCAACAATCATACGTTTGACGCTGCGTTACAACTGGTTCTGCTCTTGGTTACTTATGATTGCGAGCCGCCGGTAGCCAAACTGGCAACGCTTTGCCTGCGCATCCTTTCGGTCACGCCGCCTCTCACCAATCGATTGAATTAATGAGCCTGAAGTCATTGTCGCATGGTAACGACCCATCCCACTGAGGCGGTGTCGGACGATAAGCGACCTTCGTGCACATCTGCGGCTTGTTAATTCTTCTGTGCAGCTCGATGACGCCTTACCTAACGTTTCAGTGTGGCAGGATGGCGTGATGACCCTGACGATCACCACTACCCCGTTTCTCGACCAAAAACCCGGTACCTCTGGCTTGCGCAAAAAGGTGCGAGTGTTCCAGCAACCACATTATGCCGAAAATTTCCTGCAATCCGTGTTCGACGTAATCGGCGACTTCGGAGGCCAGACGTTGGTTGTGGGCGGAGACGGCCGGTATCTCAACCGCGAAGTGATCCAGACGACGATCCGGATGGCGGCTGCCAACGGATTTGGCCGGGTGCTTGTGGGCATTGGCGGCATCCTTTCTACGCCTGCGGCGAGTAATGTCATCCGCAAATATGGGGCGTTCGGTGGCCTCATACTCTCCGCCAGCCATAATCCTGGCGGCGTGGACGAGGATTTCGGCATCAAGTACAATATCGGCAACGGCGGTCCGGCACCGGAGAAAATTACCGACGCCATCTACGCCCGATCGATGATCATCGACCAATACGTGACCGTGGATACCCCCGACGTCGATCTCGAGCAGCTCGGAGAAACAAAGGTGGCGGAAATGACCGTCGCAGTGATCGATCCAGTCACCGACTATGTCAAACTAATGGAGCAGCTGTTCGACTTCGACGCGATCCGCAAATTGATCGCTGGCGGCTTCCGCATTCGCTTTGATGCGATGCACGCTGTCACCGGTCCATATGCGCATCAAATTCTGGAGCGTTGCCTCGGCGCGCCGGCTGGCACGGTTGTGAATGGCACGCCGCTGCCAGACTTTGGCGGTCATCATCCCGATCCAAACATGGTCCATGCGCACGAGCTGTTCGCACGAATGTTCGGTGCCGATGCGCCCGACTTTGGAGCAGCCTCGGATGGGGACGGCGACCGGAACCTGATCCTTGGCCGCAACATCTTCGTGACGCCATCGGATTCGCTGGCGGCGCTCGCCGCAAACGCCCACCTCGCCCCCGGCTATGCCGGTGGCTTCAAGGGCGTCGCCCGCTCGATGCCGACCAGCGGCGCCGTTGATCAGGTGGCGCACGCCCTCGATTTACCGCTGCATGAGACGCCGACCGGCTGGAAGTTTTTCGGCAATCTGCTGGATGCGAACATGGCGACAATCTGCGGCGAGGAAAGTGCCGGTACCGGTTCGGACCATGTCCGCGAGAAGGACGGGTTGTGGGCAGTACTTCTTTGGCTCAATATTCTGGCGGTGAGGCGCCAGAGCGTGGCCGAAATCATGGCCGGCCACTGGGCGCGATTTGGGCGTAACTATTATGCGCGACACGATTATGAGGGGCTAGAAAGCGCGGCAGCGGAGCAACTCATCAACGAGTTGCGCGCCGCTCTGCCGACCCTACCTGGCCGCAAGATGAAAGGTCTTACCGTCGTCAAAGCGGACGAGTTCGAATATCTTGACCCGGTTGATGGTTCGCTTAGTCGCAATCAAGGGCTACGGCTGCTTTTTGAAAGTGGCGCACGTATCGTGTTCCGTCTATCTGGCACCGGCACCAGCGGGGCCACTTTGCGCGTCTACCTGGAGCGCTTCGAGGGACCAGACGGGATACTGAATGCCGAGACTTCGGTGGCGCTAGCCGATCTCGTAGCCGCTGCAGATGACCTTGCCGGCATTACCCGCCACACCGGGCGAAAGTCTCCAACCGTAATTACCTGATTTAAGAAAGGCTATAGGAGGCCGAGTGCCCCTGTCCACTTCAGTACTCGAATTGTACAAATCGTGCTTTGTAGAGGAAATGCTCGGCACCGGTGTTTTCGGTATTAATTGCCATCCCTAGCGGCGTACCTGTCGGTGCATAATAGGACTGCTTTAAAGTTGGTATTCATGACGGCAAAAAGCCTAAATTGGTGAAGGTTTAGCCATCTTATGTCGTCTGGGACACGCGCTACGCGATGCCCTTTAGTACCGAACGCTCGGACCGTTCGGTTGCAGTCATAGATGGCCGTTTTTGCCGCGTGATCTGACCAAGAACGTAGGCGACACGAGAACGCTCTTGGTTGCGATCTTCGAGTTAAAGGAGTACTCCGATCAAGTGGAGATATTCCCTGAAAATGCGACTTCCTGCATTTCAGACCCGGGGAAGCATCCGGTGGATCGTGTGATTGGCTAGACAGTTTGAGCCTTTGCCCCATTTTAACCTATTGGCGTGATGTGGAACCGAATGGCAGGGTTGATTTCGCGTCTAAGACGATTGCGCCATTCGGATCAGGCGGTTGCCGCGCATGTGCGGGAAACGCTGACTCAGTCGCTGTACGCATCTCCGCAGTCGCTGGTGATTGGCGCGGTGACAAGCAGCGTAATTGTCGTATTGGTTGCTATGATAAGCGGTCGCGCCGCAATGTTGGCTTGTGCGTTGGCAATTCTGGTTGTTGCAGGCATTCGCATCGTTGATGCATTGCGGTTTCTTCCCTTGCTCAGCAAGGATCGCGCAAGCTGCTTCGGCGGCAAGCAGCAAGAACTAATATATCGCTTTGGTGCCCTGGCATACTCGGGCCTTCTCGGCACCTTCGGCTTCCTGACGCTGATCGGGACCGAAGACGGGGAGCTGCAGCTGCTCGCAGTGACGACGGCGGTTGGATATGCGGCTGGAATCGCAGGCCGCAATGCCGGTCGCCCCTGGATCGCGTTGTCCCAGTTGTGCTTGGCCGCAGTACCACTTGCTCTGGGCCTGTGCCTGACGTTCGAACCGTTGAAAGCGGTTCTTGCCGTCGTCATCCTGTTCTTCGTCGTGGCAATGATGGACATCACGCTTCAGACCTACGGCGTCATCCTGCGCGCCACGGTGGCTTCGACGGAAAAGACCGCATTGGCAGAGCATCATGCTGCGGTGGCACGGCGAGATGACTTGACCGGAGTGGCCAATCGCACTGCCTTTCGCGAACGCTACGAGGCTCAACTGGAAGCGCTGACTTGGTCGGAAGAAAGCGAGCGCAAAGGCTTGGCCATCTATTGGCTCGATCTCGACAAGTTCAAGGAAATTAACGACAGCTTTGGACATCTGGCTGGCAACGCACTCTTGTCAGGCATTGCCAGACGGTTGGACGAGGCCTTTGGTATAGATGGAATAGTGGCGCGATTGGGGGGTGACGAATTTGCTGTTGTATGGGCGATCCGCGACAAGGAAGAGGCAATCGCCATTGGCCGTCGCATTCTTGATCTCGTAGAATCTCCTGTACATCATGATGCCCGAGATTTGAACGTCAGTGCTTCGATCGGTATCGCCATCGCCCCAGCGGACGGGATAGACGCGGACACGCTTCTGAAAAACGCGGATCTCGCTCTTTACCGAGCCAAAGACAGCGGACGGGGCGTTATGCGTTTTTACGAACCCGTAATGGACGAAAAGATAGAGCGTGCCCGTGACTTGGCGGCCGAGATGCAAGGTGCTCTAGGTCGCGGCGAGTTTTATCTCGTATTCCAGCCGATCTTCGACCTGAATGGCAGAGGGGTTCAGTCCTGCGAAGCCTTGCTGCGCTGGAACAACCGTAGATACGGGGAGGTGTCACCGGGCGAGTTTATTCCGATCGCCGAAGGTAATGGGTTCATCGTCCAAATTGGCGGCTGGGTAATTCAAGAAGCGTGTCGCACCGCAAGCCAGTGGCCCAACTGTGTGACGATTGCGGTAAACCTATCCCCGATCCAGTTGCGTTCCGCCAATCTGCGAGGTGTCATTGTGAATGCCCTGGCGGCAAGCGGCCTAGCCGCCGAGCGGCTGGAACTTGAGGTCACGGAATCGGTGCTTCTCGAAGACATCGATGGCTCGCTTGCAGCATTGCAGGCTATCAACCTCCTGCACGTTCAAACTACGCTTGATGATTTTGGCACGGGATATTCCTCGCTAAGCTACCTTTCCAAATTTCCGTTTCAAACGCTCAAGATCGACCGCTCCTTCATTGCCGATCTCGATCAAAGCCCAGCGTCGGTAGCGATTGTGCAAGCGGTGATCGACCTTGCCGCCAAGCTCGGAATGCGTACCATAGCAGAAGGGGTCGAGACGGCCGCCCAGCTTGCACAGCTTCGTCGGACACGATGCGATGCGGTGCAGGGATACTGGCTGAGCCGTCCGATACCGGCAAGCATGGTTACGACCATGCTTGCCGGTGAGACCCCCAACACCAGCTGCCGGGCGTCTCCGGGCGCTAACCCAACTTAGGCATGGGGCGGCTTGTTAAGAAGTCTGGTCTGGGCAGCAACTAGCCGCCGCATGAGCTTCAAGTCGGTCTCGCTGAGACGCAGTGCAGCATCTGCCCAAAGATCCACAACTGCCTCCAACTCGCCCAGCGACAGCGGGTTTACGGAGCGCGATGCTTCATAAATGGCACAATGTCCGCTATGACGCCGTCGGTTTTGTCGCACGTACCGCTCTACTTCCGCGCGTCCATTTCCGCGGTCCGCAAGACCGTGGACGATCCCGAGATCGTACAGCTCTTCAGCTGAATAGGATCGACCGCTCAGGATCATCTGTTCGGCTCGCGCAGCCCCTAGCCGGCGAGACAGGAAGCAGTGGGCACCCATGCCTGGAAACAGGCCGAAGGCGGTCTCGGGCAAGCTAAACTGGGTCCCACGCTCGGCAATGACGACGTTGAACGATAACAAGGCCTCGAACCCGCCTCCCAAGGCGTCCCCCTCCACCAGCGCGATCGTTACGATGGGCAGGTCGAGACTGAGCATGTTGCGATGAAGAATGCGCACACAGGCCCGTCCGTACCGAACCAACGCTGCTTGATCCCGCGCACGAATATGTGCCTCAAACAGATCCAGATCTCCACCAAGGGAGAACACGCCGGGAAAGCGCGAACCCAGCACGAGATACCTTAACGGTACCGCTCCCGATGCCCTGGCTATCGCGATATCGGTTTGCCATTGGTCAAATTGGGCAAGCAGGGTTGGATTAAAACTCGGTCGAACGCGCTGATCCATATAGGTCCATAGCGTCTCAAGGTTTGGGTCGAAGCTAACGTCGAGATCATCGTAGTCGAAATGCGCAATGCTTCTGTTGGCGCTGGTGTCATTTACCACCGGAGGAACGCAATGATTGCCTGCCCGAACAATTGGAGGGTACTGAATTGACATGGTAGTTACCTTTCTACGTGCAGCGTATCGCTGCTCGCAAACGGTAGGCCGACACAGATAACAAAGGCGATGCCTGGGATCGCAACAGGCTTGGACAACCAAATTGCCACTGAACGACTGTATTAAAGTTGATTCGCAGCCTCGTTCGCAGCGGGCAGTTGGTCTGGTCGGAACGTCTGCGTCCAGCCCGGCGGTGGACGTTACGTGCTACTCGCCGTGGTAACAAACGGTACCGGGGTATAAGTACCCTGATGGCGCATGGTAAATCGCCAGAAGCCTACTCACTTTTGTCCATCAGCCTGCTCGTTACCTCGACAGGCGGACAGTTGCTCGTCTGTTGTCGATGAACGATGCCCTAATTTCGCGTACAGCTCAACGTAAGGCGTCCGGTGCATAGGCATCAGGCTGAATCACCGGCCATCATGGGCACGGCGGTAAGTTTTATGCTGGAGAACCAACATGGATGATAAAGGAAAAGCTCGATCCCTATGGACCGTTGCATTCTTCCTACCGTTATGGGTGTTGTACTTTGTCGCAAAAGCGTTTGTTAGATGGATGGATGACAACGTTTAATCTGAAAGATAGCTACTCGATCCTATGTGTCCGTCCGCCCTCTGTGGCAGTAGCTCCGCACAGGCCGATCGTAGATAGCAATTAAGCTATCTAACGGCATGCTGCCGTCTTTCCCCCCGTGGCGCTAGGGTTGAAGCATGGCCCGATCATAGGGCTCGGAGGCTGCCCTCGCTTACCCAGGAAGTGATAACGCTTGCTGATCGCTTGTCGGCACCGCCGCGCCCCTCGTGGGTAGGGGCGACTGACCGTCGAGCGCAACGTCGATTATCGCGTTCCAATGCGCTACAGCGACATTCCGATCGAAATTTGCCACAGCCGACATTTTCGGGTCCGGCTCGCGCATAGCGATAAGAACGAAACGCGCAGTTAGCTCGAAGCTTCGCCACATTGGTTTTCCATTATATACAGCATTCTCGGAAAGTCCGTCGGCTCTACAAAGAGTGCGTGCTACCCGCTCAATCATATCCATATACGATCCCCGAGACAAATAGCTACCGCGTCAAAAGCCAAAACCGTGTCTGATCGCCAAGGCGATCTTGATGAGTAGGCAGAGCGTATACTCCCGAATGTTTCTACCAACTTAATGTCGAGATGCGAAAATGTCCGATGTGGTTCGTTCGAATGTTAGGAGGATCATATGTTGCCGATGGTAAGAATTTCGTTTTGCATCCTTACCGTACTGTTCGTGGCCGCGTGCAGGCGTACGCCGCACTCGGCCGCTGAAACGACCGTCTTCAAAGATACCCAGGCTGCTCAAGAACGTACCAGACAGAAGGCCAACGACGATGTTAACGCCGCCATGTATCGGGCAGGAGATCAAAATAGCGGCCCTGCTGCAACCGGTCATACCAAGCGTTAGGGGCAAATGTCCGCCGTAATGGATTTGTCTCGCCTGGATACGTTATTTCAAAAGAAGTACTAATGTCGACTTCGAGCTAGCAGATCGACTGCGGCAAAGCCGATCCCTTGCACCATACTGCCAAATAAAAATGCCCACGGCAGAAGCTGCCGTGGGCAAGGTTGT
>Ga0265780_10002615_pt1 | contig 24259 bp, 23 predicted proteins | sample P1T30metagenome_FD_192432 | JGI IMG/M metagenome (GOLD analysis project Ga0265780, IMG submission 192432) | Plant litter microbial communities from East Loma Ridge, Irvine, California - P1 T30 | ecosystem: Environmental > Terrestrial > Plant litter > Unclassified | place: USA: California... | reverse complement strand
CACAAGGGCAACGCGAAGGTGCACGTCTCCGGCCACGCCAGCGCCGGCGAGCTCACCTACTGCTACAACATCGTCAAGCCGAAGAACGTGCTGCCCGTGCACGGCGAGTGGCGCCACCTCACGGCCAACGCCGAGCTCGCGATCGCGACCGGCGTGCCCGAGGACCGCGTGCTCGTCGCCGAGGACGGCGTCGTCGTCGACCTCGACCGGGGCCGCGCGAGCATCGTCGGGCGCATCCCCGCCCCCTACGTCTTCGTCGACGGCGCCACGATCGGCGTCGCGACCGAGGACGCCCTCAAGGACCGTCTCTCGCTCGCCGAGGAGGGCCACATCACCGTGCTCGGCATCTTCGACGTCGGGACGCAGAAGCTCGTCGAGCCCGTCGAGTTCATCCCCCGTGGCTTCGTCGAGGCCGCCGGCTGGGAGGACCAGGCGGAGGACGTCGCCGCCAAGGCCCTCCAGGAGGCGACCTCGCGAGGCCACGTCGACGGCGAGGCCGCCGAGCGCGCCATCGAGGACGGCCTGAGCCGCTGGTTCTTCCGCCGCCACCGCCGCACGCCCGTCATCACGACGGTGGTCATCGACGCCGACTGACCCGGCCGGCCCGAGAGGCCGTGACACGACGACGAATGCTCCCTGCGCCCGCGCGGGGAGCATTCGTCGTCGGTGCGCCCGGGGGCGACGAGGAGGCGGGCGGGCCTTGACAGGGCGACCGACGCCTCCTAGGTTCGTTACTGACGTAACCAACCACTGAACCGAGGACGAGAAGGAGGCGCACGTGTTCGACGACGGGACGCCCATCTTCCAGCAGCTCGCCGACCGCATCGCGGGCGACGTGCTCTCGGGCACCTACGCCGAGGGCGACCAGGTCGCGTCGACGAACGAGTTCGCCGCGTTCTACCGGATCAACCCCGCCACCGCGGGCAAGGCGGTCAACCTGCTGGTCGACCGCGGCGTGCTCTACAAGCGCCGCGGCATCGGCATGTTCGTCGCCGAGGGCGCCCGCGAGCGCCTCGCCGAGCAGCGCCGCGCGTCGTTCGCGGCCGAGTACGTCCGCCCCCTGGTGCTCGAGGCAGCCGCCCTCGGCATCGACGCCGCTCACCTGCGGCGGATGATCGATCAGGAGACCACCTCATGACCACCGCGATCGAGATCACCGGCCTCTCGCGCCGCTACGGATCGACCACCGCCCTCGACGACGTCGCCTTCGACGTCGAGGAGGGCACCATCTGCGGCCTGCTGGGCCGCAACGGCGCCGGCAAGACCACGACCCTGTCCGTCGTCGCGGGGCAGGAACGCCCCTCGGGGGGCCTGGTGCGCGTCTTCGGGCACGACCCCGCCGACGACTCGCGCGTGGCGGCCCGCACCTCGTTCGTCAAGGACGACCAGCGCTGGCCCGACGACTTCCGGATGCGCGAGGTGCTCGCCGTCGGGCCGGCGTTCCACCGCGGGTGGGACGCCGAGCTGGCCCGCTCCCTGGCCGCCGACCTGCGGGTGCCCGAGAAGACTCCGGTCAAGAAGATGTCGCGCGGCCAGGCCTCGGCGGTCGCCATCGTCATCGGCCTCGCGTCGCGGGCACCGCTGACGATCTTCGACGAGCCGTACCTCGGCCTCGACGCCACCGCGCGGCAGCTCTTCTACGACCGGCTGCTCGCCGACTACTCCGAGCACCCGCGCACGATCCTGCTGTCGACGCACCTCATCGACGAGATGGAGTCGCTGCTCGAGCACGTCGTCGTGCTCGACCAGGGCCGCGTGCGGCTGGACTGCGACGTCGACGACGCCCGCGCCTCGGCGTACGCGGTCGCCGGCACCACCCGGGCCGTGACCGCGTTCCTCGACGGCCGCGCCGTGCTGAGCACCCACGGCATCGGCGGGCTCACCACGGCGACCGTCGAGGGCGCCGCCGACGAGCGGGTCCGCGCCGACGCCGCGGCGGCCGGGGTCGAGCTGTCGCCGGTCGGCCTGCAGCAGGTCGTCGCCGCCCTCGGGTCCGCGAGCGCCGCCTCCTCGGCCGTGCACCACGCCGACGACGGCGACGACTTCGCCGGACCGACCACCCCCGCCGACGCCGATCGCCGCACCGCCCAGGAAGGAGCCCGCTCGTGACCACCGCACCGCTCACCGCCCGCAGCCGACCCGAGGAGGCCCGGGCCGCCTCCCGCACCGCTCCCGTCGTGCGCCTCCACTTCGCCCGCCGTCTGAACCTGCTGCTCGTGCCGCTGTTCGTCATCGCCGTCACCCTCGCGGTGTCGATCGTCATCCAGGTGGCCATCCAACGGGCCGGGGTCGACGTCGGCACCGTGGAGTACGCCGCCGGCGCCCGGCAGAACCCCGGCGTCGCGTGGGCCCTCAGCGGCTACCTCGTCGCGATGGGCGTGGCCACGGTGGCGTCGACGTTCCCCCTCGCCGCCGCCCTCGGCACGACGCGGCGCGACTTCGCCCTGGGCACGGCCCTGACCCACGCGCTCACGGCGCTGTACCTCACCGCCGTGTTCGTCGGGCTGCTCGGGCTCGAGCTGCTCACCAGCCACTGGTTCGGCGGGTTCTACGTGTTCGACGTGAACGTGCTCGGAGCCGGCGACCCGGCCGTGCTCGCGGCGGCGGCGTTCCTCGGGTCGTGGCTCGCCCTGTCGGTCGGCGGCGTCTTCGGCGCCTCGTGGCTGCGCTTCGGGCCCCGCGGGCCGCTCGCGATCAGCGTCGTCACCATCGTCGTGGTCGCCGTCGCCGTGCTGCTCGCGGTGCCGTCGATCGCCGCGGTCGCCGACGCGTTCCGGCCCTGGTGGCTCGCCGTCGCGGCGGTCGTGCTCATCGCGGTGTCGGTGTCGGGCACCTTCGGGTTCCTCCGCCGGGCCTCGGTCCGGTAGCCCGCCCCCCGGCCGTGAACCGACGAGAAGTGCTCTCCACGGGATCGTGGAGAGCACTTCGTGCCGGTTCACGGTCCCGGGCGGGCGGGGTCCCGCGCGGGCGGACCCCGGCGCAGGAGGCGCGGAGCGCGTACTGATGGAGGACCCACGTCAGGAGCCCTCCATGCCCACAGTCCTCGTCGCCGGAGCGACCGGCGACCTCGGTCGCCGCGTCGTCCGCGAGCTGCTCGCCCGGGGCGCCGACGTCCGCGTGCTCACCCGCCCCGAGAGCGGCTCGGCCGACCGCCTGTTCGGCGCGACCGAGGGCGTGGTCGTGACCCGCGCCTCCTACGACGACCCTGCGACGCTGCGCGACGCGGTCCGCGGCGTCGACGTCGTCGTGTCGACGGTCAGCGGGGTGCGCGCCGTGATCGTCGACGCCCAGACCGCGCTGCTCGAGGCGGCGGTCGCCGAGGGCGTGCCGCGGTTCGTGCCGTCCGACTACTCGGCCGACTACCGGTCGCTGCCGCCGCGGTCGAACCGCAACCTCGAGTTCCGGCGGGAGTTCGCGGGCGTGGTCGACGCCTCGCCGATCCGGGCCACCTCGGTGCTCAACGGCGCGTTCGCCGACATGCTCACCGGTCAGGCCCCGATCGTGCTCGCCGACCGCAAGCTCGTGCTGTTCTGGTCGGACGCCGACCAGGTGCTCGACTTCACCTCGAAGGACGACACCGCCGCCGTGACGGCCGCCGTCGCCCTCGACCCCGCCGCGCCGCGCTACGTCGAGGTCGCCGGCGACCGCGTCACCGCGCGCGAGCTCGCCCGCACGATGACGTCGCTCACGGGCGAGCAGTTCCGCGTGCAGTGGGCCGGCACCACGGGCCTGCTCTCGGGCATGAGCAAGGCGATGCGGCGGTTCACCCGCGAGACCGACGAGGCGTTCCCTGCCTGGCAGGGCATGCAGTACCTCGTCAGCATGTACAGCGGCGACGGCCAGCTGCGCCGCGTCGACAACGCGCGCTGGGGCGAGGGCCGGGAGTGGACGTCGACCCGCGACGTGCTCGCGGCGCACGTGGCGTCGCGCGCCTGAGGCCGGCCCGTCCGCCCGGTGAACCGGCAGGAAGTGCTCTCGGAGAGCTCCGTGGCAGCAGTTCCTGCCGGCTCACCGCGTCCGGCGGCTACTGGAAGGTCAGGACGTCGTCGGTGCCGATGGTCATCGTGTAGCTGACGGTGAAGGGGACGTCCTCGTCGATGGCGTAGCGGCGGCCGTCGAAGAGCGACTGGGCGTCGACGACGAGGTGCGCCGTGCCCGCGGCCTCGGTCACGAGCCACTGCCCGGAGACCGTGCCGGGCTGCACGGCGACCTGCGGGTAGCTCATGATGCTCCAGGCGGGCTCGCCCGTCACGCGGTCGTCGACCTGGCGCCCGAACGGGCAGCCGGCCGGCAGCAGCACGGGCTGCGTGACGCAGTCGGTGTCGAGCATCGCGTCGAGCTGCTCCTGCAGCACCTGCGAGAAGGAGGGGCGGGCCACGGTCGCGACGCTGGCCGACGCGGTGCCTCCCGCGCTGATCACGGTCACCGGCACGGTCGGCGCCTCGAGGTAGGCGCTCTCGTGCGAGAGGACGAAGCGCGAGGGCGCGAGCACCTCGAAGCGCGTCGCCACGTCGCCGCTCTCGGTGGTCACGAGACGGCCGTCGACGGTGAAGCGCGGGTCGTTCATCGGCGTGACGTCGAGGGTGGCGGTCGGGGTCTGCGCGAAGCGCCACGTCCGGAAGACGCCGAACCGGGTGCCGGCGTCCTGCACGACGAATTGCGACTGCCCGGGGACGCCGTCGAGCGTGTACGACATCGTGACGGCACGGGTGCCGTCGGCGAGGTCGATCTCCTGCTCTTCACGGACGTCGGCCAGGCCGCCGAGCGAGGGCACCGTGAGCAGGCTGTCCTCGAGCTCGCCGGTGGGCTCGATGCCCGCGAGGGTGAGGGCGCTGGCGGTGTCGCCGCGGTCGATCGCGTCGAGGTAGCCGCGCGCGAAGCCGCCGGCGCTGTAGACGGTGGCGTTGAGCGCCGTCACGGTCACGGCGAAGCCGATGACCACGAAGAGCGCGGCGCCGCCCCAGATGGCGACGAACGGCCACCACGACGACGCTCGCCTCCTCTCCCCCACGGACGAAGACATGTCCACAGCATAGGTCGGCCGAGGTCACGAACAGCCGTGGGGCGAGGGAGGCGCGGGTAGATTGGACATCCTCGCCGCGGCTCCCGGTCGCGTGCCCCGCCCCGTCCGCCCGTCGCCCGGCGCCTCCTGGTGCCCTCGTCCCGTCCGAAAGGCCCGTGCCGACCGTGTCCGTCGCCCTCTCCGCCGAGCAGCAGGCCGTGTTCGACGCCATCGAGGACACCCGCGAGCACATCTTCGTCACCGGCCGCGCCGGCACCGGCAAGTCCACGCTGCTCAACCACCTGTCGTGGAACACCTCGAAGCAGGTCGTCATCTGCGCCCCCACCGGCGTCGCCGCGCTCAACGTCGGCGGCCAGACCATCCACTCGCTCTTCCGGTTGTCGATCGGCCTGATCGCCGACCACGACATCGACCAGAACAGCGAGCTGCGCAAGCTGCTCAACACGATCGACACCCTCGTGATCGACGAGGTCTCGATGGTCAACGCCGACCTGATGGACGCGATCGACCGTTCGCTGCGACAGGCCCGGCAGCGCCGGTCCGAGCCGTTCGGCGGGGTGCAGGTCGTGCTCTTCGGCGACCCGTACCAGCTGCCGCCGGTGCCGGGCGACGCCGAGGAACGCGCGTACTTCCGCGACAACTACAGGTCGATGTGGTTCTTCGACGCCCACGTCTGGCAAGAGGCGTCGCTCCGCATCTACGAGCTCGCCTTCATCCACCGGCAGACCGAGGGCGACTTCAAGGAGATGCTCAACGCCGTGCGGCACGGCCGCGTCACCGCCGAGATCGCGGGGGCGCTCAACGGCGCCGGTGCCCGCCCCGCCCCCACCGACGGCACGGCCATCACGCTCGCGACCCGCAACGACACGGTCACCCGCATCAACAAGGTCGAGCTCGAGCGGCTGCCGGGGCGCGTGCTCACCGCCAAGGCCGAGGTCAGCGGCGAGTTCGGCGGGCGCGCGTTCCCCGCCGACGAGGCTCTCGAGCTCAAGCGCGGCGCCCGGGTGATGTTCCTCCGCAACGACCAAGACCAGCGGTGGGTGAACGGCACGACCGGCACCGTGACGAAGGTCCGCGACACCGTCTTCGTCGAGGTCGACGGCGAGGAGCACGAGGTGCAGCCGGCCGTGTGGGAGAAGTTCGCCTACTCGTGGTCGGCCTCCACCAAGCAGCTGCGCAAGGACGTCGTCGCCGAGTTCACCCAGTTCCCGCTGCGGCTGGCCTGGGCCGTGACCATCCACAAGTCGCAGGGCAAGACGTACGACAGCGCGATCGTCGACCTCGGCACGCGGGTGTTCAGCGCTGGTCAGACCTACGTCGCCCTGAGCCGCATCACCGCGCTCGACGGGCTGTACCTGACGAGGCCCCTGCGGCCCGCCGACATCATCGTCGACCTCGACGTGCGTCGGTTCATGAGCCAGGCGACGCGCGTGCCGGCGATCCGGGCCGCGGAGGACGCCGCCGGTGCGGCCAGCGCCACGAGCTGAGGCTGCGCGGGACGGGGGCTCTGGCCGCACCGCACCGCACCGCACCGGGTTCCGTACACTGCACCGGGTCTAGACACGGTGCGGTGTACAGAACCCGGTGCGGTGCACGAGACCCCGGTGCGATGTGCGACACCCGGCGCGGTGCGCGAGAGCCGACGCGGTGTCGAGGGGGAGCCGCGGCGCGAGCCGCTCCGCACCTCCGGCGGGGCTGCTCTGGCATGATCAGGGGATGACCACGACGACCCCTGCCGCGTACGAGCCCACGATCCGCGAGTCGCCCAACCGCGCCGCCGCCCTGACGATCGGCACGCTCGTCCTGCTGGTCGGCGCCTGCGGGTTCTTCGCCATGGACATGGGCACGTTCTTCGACACCACCGGCGCGGAGCTCGGGTTCCTCAACGTCAACCCCGCGCTCATCGTCATCTGGGTGCTCTCCGGTGCGGCCCTGCTCATCGCGGGCGCCTCCGGCCGCGACTCCGCCCGCACCGTCAACGCCGTCGTCGGGCTGCTCTTCGTGGTCTTCGGCGTCGCCGGGTTCCTCGTCCGCGACACCGACGTGAACTACCTCGCCCTCAACCTCGGCGACGACATCACGCACCTCGTCGCCGGCGGCGTCCTGCTGCTCACCGCGATCGGAGCGGAGCGCCGCCGCCGCTGACACGACACCGCGTCGCGTCGCGTCGCGTCACCGCACCACACCGCGTTCCGAACACTGCACCGGGTCTAGACCCGGTGCAGTGTTCGTTTCCCGGTGCAGTGTCCGTCCCGGCGACATCCTGCTGCTCACCGCCGCCGCCGCCGCTCCGGCCCACCCACGTCGCAGGGGAGAAGGGACACCCTCCCCTGCGAGGGGAGGCGCGGGCCCGCGCCTGCGGTGTCCCGTCACGCCTGAGGAGGGACGTGCAGGGCCGCCGGGGCGGCGTGGGCGCCGCGCTGACATGATCGGGTGATGGAACCGACTCCCCGCCGCCGCGTCGTCGTGGCGATCAACCCGTCCGCGTCGTCCGGCCGAGGGCGGGGCGTCGGCGACGCCGTGGTCGACGCCCTCCGTGCGGCGGGCCACGACGTGGTGCCGCTCCGCGAGCCGACCGTCGAGGCCCTCGCCGCCGCGGCCCGTGCCCAGGTGCTCACCCTCCCCCACGCGCTGGTCGTCGTGGGCGGCGACGGCGTCGTCAACCTCGGCGTCGGGCTCGTCGTCGGGGTGCCGGTCGCGCTGGGGATCGTGCCCACCGGCACCGGCAACGACATGGCCCGCACCCTCGGGATCCCGCACGACGACCCCGAGGCCGCGACGCGCCTCCTCGTCTCGCTGCTCGACCGGCCGCCGCTCGTCATCGACGCCGGCAAGGTCACCCGCGACGGCGAGTCGACCTGGTTCGGCTGCGTGCTCTCGGCCGGCTTCGACGCCGTCGTCAACGAGCGGACGAACGCGCTGCGCTGGCCGAGGGGCCGCCGCCGCTACGACCTCGCCCTGCTGATCGAGCTGCTGCGCCTGCGCCCGCTCTCGTACCGGCTCGAGCTCGACGGCGCCGCCCGCGAGGTGCACGGTACGCTCGTGACCGTCGGCAACGGACGCTCGTTCGGCGGCGGCATGGAGGTGCTGCCCGACGCTCGCCTCGACGACGGACTGCTCGACGTGCTCATCGTCGAGAGGCTCGGGCGCCTGCAGTTCCTCAAGCTGTTCCTCCAGGTCGCGCGGGGCACGCACCTCGCCGACCCCCGGGTGCACGTGCACAGGGTGCGCAAGGTCGTCATCGAGTCCGACGACGTCGTGGCCTACGCCGACGGCGAGCGCGTCGGGCCGTTGCCGGTCACGGTCGAGGTCGCTCCCGGCGTGCTGCACGTCATCGCGCCCGCCTCCTGACCGGTCCCGGCCGCCCCGCACGACGAGAGGCCCCGGATCGACCCTGCTCGCGGCAGGGACGTCGATCCGGGGCCTCTCGTGCGAGCGCCGAGGAGGCGCGGGTCGCGGAGCCGGGGAGGCGTCAGCCCCGCAGGCGGGCGGCCCGACGTCGCGCCCGCACCAGCAGCACCGCGCCGAGCGCGACGAGCCCGCCGGCGAGGGGCAGGGCCCAGGAGGCCAGCTCCGCACCGGTGTAGGCCAGGCCGTCTCGGGTGCTGCCCGCTGCGGTGGACGTGCCCGCGCCTCCTGCGGTGTCCGTGCCCGCGCCGGCGCCCGGAGCGCCCGAGCCCACAGCGGCGCCGGCACCGGCACCCGCACCCGCACCCGCACCCGGTGCACCCGCGCCGTCGCCCGGTGCGACGACCGGGGGCTCCACCACGACCGGGGGCTCGACGGGGTCGACCGCGGCGGGCACCGTGATCGCGAAGAGCGTCGTCGTTCCCGACACCTCGTTGCCGACCGCGAGCATCGGTGCGCCCGTCGCCGAGTCGGCGGCCGGGATGAAGGCGAGCCCCTCGGGCCCGAGGTCGCCCGCCGCGGACAGCACGGCGGACGGGTCGTCGGCGTCCTCGACCGACACCGCGAAGTCCCGGTTGTTCACGTAGGCCACGAAGGAGGCGTCGGTCGGCACGGTCACGTCGTAGACGGCGATGCCGCCCACGCGCTCGAAGCCGATGAAGGCGTAGGTGCGTCCGTCGATCTCGCCCAGGGTCACGCCCTCGGGCTCCGGGCCCTTGTCGTCGCTGCGGCCGTCGAGGCCCGACTCGGTGTGGTTCGAGTTGAAGAAGTCAGGCGCGGCCGCGGCGGTGATCTCCTCGAAGTCGGAGCCCGAGTCGAAGACCTGCTGGCCGCTCGCGTCGAGGATGCTGAACGACCGCGACCCGAAGGTGTACAGCGTCTCGTAGCACGAGCCGTCGGCGCTGAGACCGTCGGCCGTCGTGACGTTCAGGCGACCGAGCGCCGCGGGCGCCAGCGAGCCGGCGGCCGGGGACGAGGCGCAGACCGGCGCGACGCCGTTCCGGCCCAGGGCGCTGACGCGGGAGACCTCGCTGTAGCCGTCCCAGTCGCGCGAGTCGCCCTCGTCGGCCGTGACCACGTAGGTCGAGCCGCCGACCTCGTAGCTCGCGATCGTGTCGGGCATGGGGAACCCGCGGACGCCCGCCCACGTGCCGATCGCGATGCCGGAGTCACGGTCGGACGGGTCGAACGGGACGACCGAGCGGTCGACGCTGCCGAGCGGGACGACGTCGGTGACGGTCGCGGCGGCGACGTCGACGATCGCGAGGGCGTTCGCCTCCTGCAGCGACACCCACGCGGTGGCGCCGTCAAAGGAGAAGGTGGCGTACTCGGGCTCGAGGACCTCGCTGACCGGGAACAGCGGCGCCCCGGTGCCGGCGTCCTCCCGGCCGCCGAAGACGCGGACCTCAGGGTCGACGGGGGTCGTGCCACCGGCCTCGAACGCGTGGAAGTCGGCCGTGCGCACCGCCGACTGCGCGGGGGCCGCCACCCCGGCGGGGACGTCGACGAGGCTCACCGTGCCCTCGGGGTCGACCGAGTAGTCCTCGGCGGGCTCCCCCTCGTTCGCGACGATCACCCGGGTGCCGTCCGGGCTGAAGGCGACCATGTCGGGGAGCGAGCCGACGCGGACGGCGCCCAGGGCGCCTCCGTCGCCGGCCGCGTCGAAGAAGACGACCCAGCCGAGGTCGGTCTTGTCGTCGCTCTCGACGGCGACGGCTCCGAGGCCGTCCGCGCGCACGCTGACCGAGTTCGCGACGGCCCCGGCGGGCACGACCGAGCCGTCCGCGGCGACGACGCCGGTCGTCTGCACCGTGAAGCCGGCCGACACGGGCGCCGAGGGCGTGCCGACGTCGAGGACCTCGACGACGGCCTCGGCCGCGTTGACCACGAGGAGGCGGTGCAACAGCGTGCCGGGAGCGTCACGGTCGGGGCCGGTCCAGTGCTCGACGATCTCGGCGGCGCTGGCGTCGAATGTGCCCGTCTCGTACGAGCCGACGGGCTGCAGGTCGAAGGCCTCCTGGTCGGCGAAGACCTGCACCGGAGCGGCGACGACGGCCGCGCTCGCGGGGGCGGCGAGGCCGATCAGGCCCGCGGCCGCGAGGGCTGCGGTGCCGCTGAGCGCGACGGCGCCGAGCGGACGGCGACGGGAGGTGGACGGACGGGAGGCCGGGCGGCGTGCGCGCATGCGGGAGTTCTCTCTGGGGCTGTCGTGGCGTTCGGGCGTCGGGACGCCACGACCATATGCACGACAGGTGCCGCCAGGGTGGCCGCCCGGTGAACGGCAGGGGCGGCCGAGCTCGCGCCGGGGACGCGTCGGGGCTAGGCGAGGCCGTCCGGGTCGAACTGCTCGGCGTCGAGCTCGACGACGTCCTCGCCCCGCGGCACGGGCACGGGCGACGGCCCGGCGAGCCCTCGGGTCAGCGACTCGAGCCCGTCGACGAGCGCGTCGTCGGTGACCTCGTCGACCGCGGCCGCGTCGTCGGTCAGCACGTCGCTCGTGAGCATCTGGCTGGCCGGCCCGATCAGGATGGTGAAGCGGCGCGGGACGCCGTGGTCGTCGACCCCGGGCAGCTCGACCGAGTCGGACCGGCCGCCGACGGCGAGGGCCTGCGCGTACGACATGACCGCGTCGGCGATGGCGTCGCCCGTGACCACGTGGTCCTCGGCGTAGCTGATGCGCTTCACGACGCCTCCTCGGGCTGGTGGGGTGAGCCTGCCACGGTACGCGCCCCGCACCTCGGGCGTCCTGGTGGACAGGTCGGTCAGGTGCGCTGCAGGGTCTCGCGCGGGTACTCGTCGAAGCGCTGCACGTAGGAGGCGGAGAAGCGCCCCAGGTGCGCGAACGCCCACCGCTGGGCCACCTCCGCGACCGTCACGGTGTCCGGAGACCCCTCGAGCAGCTCGTCGCGCACGCGGTCGAGCCGGACGGCGCGCAGGTACTCGGAGGGGGTCGTGTCCAGGTGCCGGCTGAAGGCCTGCTGCAGGCCCCGGGGCGTGAGCCCGGCGTGGTGGGCCACCCCGCTCGGCGTGATCGGCTCGTGTGCGCGGCCGTGCACGTACTCGACGGCCTGTCGCAGCGAGGCGTTCCGCGGCGCGAGCACGACGTCGGGCAGGCGCCGCGACGAGTGCGGGAACGTGTCGAGCAGGATCCCCGCCGCGAAGCGCGCGGTCTCGGCGCGGGCGGCGTCGTCGGCCTCGTCGTCGAGGTAGGTCCTGGCGATGCGGCGGAGGGCGGCGTTGAAGCGCCCCAGGGCGTCGTCCGTGATCGGCGTCGCGTGGTCGAAGCGGACCGAGCCGGGGCAGGCCTGCTCCCGCTCCGAGGCGACCTCGTCGAGCACGCTGTCGGCCACGTGCAGGAGGTGCTGCTCGACGTCGGTCACCCGGAACGAGAAGGGCCGGCCGTACGGGAAGGGCATGGGCCGACCGATCTCGGGCACCACCTCGTCGCGCCCGATGTCCATCAGGGCCGAGCCGGAGCCGATCCACTGGACGACGCGCTCCCCGCGCGGCTGGATGGTGCCGGTCACCTCGCCGGAGAAGTGCGTCGTGCGGAGGGTGAGCTCGCCGTCGCCGCGCGTCGTGTGGCGCCACGAGAACGGACGCTCGGTCTCGACGAACCGCAGGCCGCCCACGCCTCCGTAGCCCGCCCCGAAGAAACGGGCCGCCCCGTCGACGTCGTCGCCGTGAGCCTCGACCCGGACACGGCGTCGGGGGTCGGCGGACATCCTCCAGATCTTGCCCCTCCGCGCGGATGCGAACAAGTCGGCGAGGGGGGTTGACCCAGGAGGCGCGACGTGCAGTGCTGAGGAACGGCCGCGACCGTCGACGACCGGCTCGGCACCGCGGGGCCGCCGCTCGGCGCAGGTGGCTCACTCGACCGGCGAGTAGCGTCGCGCGCATGAGCGACCTCGACGACATCGACCTGACCACCCTGCGCGGCGAGCACGCCCGCTTCGGCGACTTCACCGACAAGGTGGTGCTCGTCGTCAACGTGGCGTCGCGCTGCGGACTGGCGCCGCAGTACGAGAAGCTCGAGCAGCTGCAGAGGACCTACGGCGAGCGCGGCTTCACCGTCGTCGGGTTCCCCAGCAACCAGTTCCTGCAGGAGCTCGGCTCGTCGGAGGCCATCGACGAGTACTGCTCGGCGACCTGGGGCGTGACGTTCCCGATGATGGAGAAGGTGCGGGTCAACGGCCGGTCCGAGCACCCGCTCTACACCGAGCTGAAGAAGACGGCCGACGCCGAGGGCAAGGCCGGCAAGGTGAAGTGGAACTTCGAGAAGTTCGTCGTCACGCCGTCGGGAGACGTGCACCGGTTCCGGCCCACGACCGAGCCGGACGACCCGGCGATCGTCGGCGTGATCGAGGCGGCGCTGCCGCGGGGCTGAGGCCCGGGTCGCACCGGCAGCGCGGCGCGGAGCGGCACCGCGCGGCGCCGTGCCGCGCCTCCTACGCGAGCAGGTCGTTCGCGAGGTACCCGGCATAGCCGCCCGGGGTGCGACCGACCTGGCGCCCCGAGGTGAGGACCTCGCCGGCCTCGGACGCGACGACGACGGCCCCCGCCGCCCTGGCCCGGGCGACGAGCTCGACGTCCTCGTGCAGGTCGAGTTCGCCGAACCCCCCTGCGGCGGCGTAGACCGAGGCGCGCAGCCCGAGGTTGGCGCCGTGCACGTGGCCGTTCGGCCGCCCCGGCGTGTGCCGCGACAGCCAGGCCGCGACCTGGGCGGGCGAGAGGTCGGCGAAGTCGGGCCGGACCGTGCCCACGACGACGTCGGCGCGCTCGCCCTCCGCGAGGTCGAGCTGCGACGTCAGCCACGTGGGCGGCACGGCCGAGTCGGCGTCGGTGTTCGCGAGCCAGACGGCGCTCGGGGGCACGCCGAGCTCCGCGAGCCGCTCGAGCGCGACGCGCGCGCCCTCCGAGCGGGCGGCGCCCACGGAGCGGAGGCGGGTCTCGACCACCGTGACGTCGGGCAGGGCGGCCGCGATCGAGGCCGTCTCGTCGGAGCAGTCGTCGGCGACGACGATCGTGACGACCCGCACCTCCTCGTGTCCGGGTCGTCCGACGGACGGGCGGCCGGCCAGCAGGAGGCGCGCCTCGCGCACCGAGGCCAGGCACCGGGCGATGAGCTCGGCCTCGTCCCTGGCGGGGACCACGACGGCGACGCCCGCGATCGGACGCCTCACCGGAGCCCCGTCCTGGCGGCGACGGACCGGGGGTCACGGGACCACACGTCGAGCAGGAAGTCCTCCTCGACGTGGGCGACGACCCGGGTGAGCCCGGCTGCGCGGGCCCACGCGGCGAGCGCCTCGTGCACCTCGTCGCCGCCCTGCTCGAAGTCGTCGGCGCCGTGCCGCCAGTGGCAGGCCGCGATCGAGCCGCCGGGCGCGAGCACCCGGTCGACGTCGGCCAGCAGCCGCCCGAGCGCGTCGGGCGAGAGGTAGTAGCCGACCTCGCCGAGCACGACGAGGTCGAGCTCGTCGTCGGGCAGGCCGGCCGACACGTCGGCGACCTCGACGCGGACGTGCGGGTGGCCGGCGAGCCGCTCGCGCGCGCGCTCGACGGCGACCGACGAGACGTCGACGGCGAGCACCGAGTCGGCCCGCGGGGCGAGCTGCTCGGTGACGACGCCGATCGAGCAGCCGATCTCGAGCACCCGGCCGAGGCGCTCGTCGGGCAGGGACGCGAGCACGAGGGCGCGCTTGCGGCGCTCGTACCAGCGCGTGGTCACGCCCCACGGGTCGTCGCGGCGGGCGTGCGTCGCGTCGAAGGAGGGGGCGGGAGCGGGCGCGGGACCGGGCGCGGGCGCGGGCGCGGGCGCCTCGACGAACACCTCGGCCCCGCCGACGAAGTGCTCGACGAAGTCGGGCCGCAGCACGGCCTCGTCGCCGGCCCGGTCGCTCAGCGGCAGCACCTGGGAGGAGTACCGGGCGAGCGCCCGCTGCTTCGCGAGGCCCGCCTCCTCGTCGCCCTCGACGCGCACGAGCGCGTCCCACGGCACGTCGGGGTGCCCGGGGCCGCCCCAGTGCCACATCCAGATCGGGTACTCGAGGAGGCGCGCGTGCGGCAGGGCGGACCCGTCGCCGGCCACGAGCTCCGCCGCCACCTCGCCGAGCACCCGGTGGTCGCGGTGCCCGTCTCTGCGCCACGGGGCGAGGACGAGCACGGGGAGGCGGGCGGCGAGCAGATCGACCAGCTGGCGGCGGACCTCGTCGCGGGCCTCGCGCAGGCCGCCGTCGGCGACGCCGAGCGTGACCAGCTCGACCCCGTCGCCCAGCTCGTCGAGGGCGGCGCGGGCCTCGTCCAGGCGGAGCTGGCGCAGAGCGTCGGCCGGGGTCGACGTCGACTGCGGGTGCGAGGCGGCGCCGTCGGTGACGACGACGACGGTCACGGCCCGGCCGTGCCGCACGAGCTGCGCGATCAGGGAGCCGGCGCCGAGCGTCTCGTCGTCCGGGTGCGCGGCGAGGACGACGACCGGCCCGGGCCCGCTCACGAGGTCGAAGGCGCCGGGTGCGTCGGGCTCGGCCACGGCGGGCGCGGTCGCGGGGTCGAGCGGGCGCGGCGCGGGCAGCGTCGCCCAGCGCGCGTCGCCGCGCCAGGTCGCGGCCGACGTGCCGGGCTCGCGGGCGTCGAAGATCACCACGGGGCGATCCCGGCCACGCCGTCGGAGGGGGTGCCGGCGGCGAGGGCCGCGTCGCGCACCGCTCCCCCGAGGGAGGCGTCGTCCTTCTCGGCGTGCCGCTGGCGCAGGTAGAGCTCGAGGTCGGCGACGCGCTTGGCGTGCTCCGGGTCGGACGCGAGCGGAGCAGGGCCGAGCGCCCCGCCGACCGCGGCGAGGACGTCCTCCGCCGCGTGCGCGACCGTGGCGCGCGTCCTCTTGGCGAGGAGCCGCGCCTCCTGCCCGACGGCGCGGCCGCTGTCGACGGCGACCGCCGCCTCGGCGAGCGCCCGACGGGCGTCGGCGAGCCGCTCGTCGACGACGCCGAGCGCGCGGAGCCGCCACGGGTCGGGCTCGCGCGACGCCGCGGACCGCAGCAGGGCGCCGGCCACGCCGACGGCCCCGCCGTACCAGCAGGCCGCGACGGCGATGCCGCCCCACTCGAAGCCGGGGCGCCGCAGGTACCAGCCGGGCTCGCCGACGGGCGTCGCGGGCACGGAGTCGAAGACCACGGGTCCCGACGGGATCTCGACCAGCCCGCGGGCGTGCCACGCCCCCGGCACGACCTCGACGCCGGACTGGCGCAGGTCGACGGCGAACAGACGGCGCTCGTCGCCGACCCAGGCGGTCACGAGGGCGCCGTCGAGCACGCCCGCGAGCGAGCACCACGGCTTCGTGCCGCTGAGCGTCCAGGAGGCGCGGGCCGGGTCTGCCGGCTCGGCCACGAGCGCCGCGCCCGGCCCCTCGGCGGCGAACACTCCCCAGGTGAAGCGCCCGGACGAGGAGGCGCGGACCGGCAGCGCGACCTCGCCCGCCTCCCGCGCCTGGTCGAGGATCGCCACGGCGTCGAGGTGCGGCTCGACGGCCCGGGCGGACCCGACGTCGTGCGCCGCGAGGGTCGCGAGGGCCAGCCACAGGTCGGCCGTGGCGCCGGTGCCGGGGACGGGCGCCGCGCCTCCTCGGCCGGTCAGGTCTGCGGCGAGGGAGAGGGCGTCCGCGACGGAGCGCGGGAGGCGCGCGCGGACGACGGCCGTGGCCGACGAGACGTCGACCTCGTGGGAGAGGTGCATGTCCCTGAATGTACGGCGCGGGAGCCGGGACCGTTCGCCGGGGCGCGGCGAGGCGGCGCCCCGTTCGCCCTGCGCCGGGCCCGACGAGCCGGAGAGACACGCTCGGAGGGACGAGACACGCTCGGGCCCGGACCTGTCTCGTCCCGTCGAGCGTGTCCCTCGGGGAGCCGAGGGCCGGCGCGGGGCTAGAGCGTCAGTTCCCGGGCGACGAGCTGCTGCGCCACGTCGGCGAGCTTGAGCCGGTGGTCACGCGCGTGTCGACGGATCAGCACGAACGCCTCGTCGGTGCTGACGCCGCGCACGTGAGCGACGACGCCCTTGGCCTGCTCGATCACGACGCGCGTGTCGAGGGCTCCCTGCAGCTGCTGCTGCACCAGGGTGCTCTCCCGCAGGGCCCGCTCCTGGAGGATCCCGATCGTCGCGACGTCGGCGAGTGCCTGCGCGACCCGCACGTCGCGATCCCCGAGGGGGCCGACGGCGCTGCCGAGCAGGTTGAGGGTGCCGATGACGGTGCCGCGCAGGCGCAGCGGGACGGCGTGCACCGAGCGGAAGCCCTGCTCGCGGGCGACGGCGACGAACTCGGGCCAGCGCCCGGCGTCGACGTCGACGTCGGGCAGCGAGACGGGCTCGGCGCTCGTGAAGCAGGTCCAGCACGGGCCGGAGCGCGCGTCGAGCTGCATCGTCTCGACGAGGGTGCTCGCCTCGCTCGTCGACGCCACCACCTCGAGGTCGCCGAGGTCGTCGGCGAGCAGGATGCCCGCCTCCTCGACGTCGAGCACCCGCCGGCAGGTCTCGACCAGGGTCTGCAGCAGCTCGATCACGTCGAAGCCCGCGACCAGGCTGTCGGCGAGGGTCGCGAAGGCGTCGACGATCACGGCCTCGCGGCCGGCCTCGCTCATCGTTCCTCGATCCCGTCGCGCCCGGACGAGAAGCTCAGCCTGCCCTCGAGCACGGCGTCGGCGATCTCGGTCATCGGCACGCCCTGCGAGAAGGCGTGGCCCTGGAGCAGCAGCTCGGCGTCCTCGGCCGACACGTCGGCCTGGGCGAGCACCATGCCGGTCGCCTGGTGGATGCGACGCCGCGAGTACGCGCCGACCCGCACCTCCTCGGCCTGGTCGTCGGCGACGTCGCGCACGGCCCGCCGGAGCAGGTGACGGCTGACCTCGTCGGCCAGGGCGGAGGCACGGCGAGCACTCTCGTCGGGGAGGTCGCCGGGGCGGTCGCACCACAGGTCCATCGCCCCGAGGGCGAGGGGGCCGAGCAGCAGGGGGAAGGCGTAGAGGGCCTCGACGCCCTCGTGGTCGAGCAGGGCCCGCGAGAACGCGGGCCAGCTGCGCACGGGCGCGCCGCGGAGGCTGCCCTCGAGCACGGGCCTGCGCTCGGCGACGGCGTCCCAGCAGGGGCCCTCGCCGAGGTCGAACTGGAGCTCGTCGAGACGCGCCGCGGTCTCGTCGCTCGCGGACACGGTCTCCGAGCGCAGCAGCCCGCCCATCGTCGCCACGGAGACGCCCGACACGGGCAGGGCCGCGAGCACGGAGCCCGCGAGGTCGCTGTCGTCCATGGATGCGAGGTTACCCGCCCGTCGGCGCGCGGACCCGCCCCGGCCCTCGGGTCAGAGCAGGACGGTGCTGCTGCGGAAGTGCGCGGGGGCGCCGTCGACCTGCCACACGACGGTGAGCCCGCGGGGGGCGCCGTCGCTCGAGGCGGAGCCCACGGGGATCGTGAACTCCCGGCCCGAGCCGGCCGAGACGGGTTCGTCGACCGCCGTCTCGACGCCGTCGATCCAGGCGAAGAGGCCGTTCGGGTACCCGACCGTCGAGGGCCCCGCGGCGTCGGCCGACGACGGCGACGCGAACGACAGGGAGGCGGGGGCCGAGTCGTCGAAGGAGGCGGCGCCCGCCTCCGAGCTGGCGTCCTCTGCGCCTGCGGCCGGGTTGGTCCACTCGTAGACCGAGTCGCCGGTCGGCGGGACCCCGGCGTCGTCGATGCGGAGCCCGGCCGACGACTCGCGGACGACCCAGGCGTCGGCCTCCGCCTCGGTCGTCGCGCTGACCAGGGTGAACGCGTCCTCCGGGCCCGGTGCCTCGACGAAGGTCGCGCCGGCGAGCTGGCCGGCCTCGTCGGGGGTGACCGTGCCGTCGCGGCCGAGGAGCGACGCGTACTGCTGCTCGGAGGGGTACGCCGCCTGCGACTCGGGCGTGAGCAGCTGCCAGGCGGCCGCGGCGTCGCCGGCCGCGACGGCGTCGAGGTAGTCGCGGACGAGCTCGACCGCGGGCGAGGCGGCGGACGTCGCCGACGCGGAGGGGACGGGGTCGGGCGCCGACGTCACCGTCACGGTGGGCGTCGTGCCGTCGGCCTCCGCCGAGGTGCAGCCCGCCGTGAGGCCGAGCAGCACGACGGCGAGGGCTGCGCCCGTGGGCGCCGCCCGGCGCGGGGTCGCTCGGCCCGGGGTCGCTCGACTCGAGGTCGCTCGGCTCGGAGTCGCTCGGCTCGGAGTCGACTCGGTGAGGAAATCTCGTGTCGTGCGCATGAGGAGGACGGTAGGCGAGGCGGGCGGAGGCGGGCCGCCACTCCCAGGGGACCGTGACCCGCGCCTCCTGCGCCCTGGCCCGCCGACGCGCCTCACCGCGCAGGCCTCACCGCGCAGGCCTCACCGGAAGGAGGCCGCGACCGCGTTCCGGTGGTAGTCGAAGACGATGCTCGTGCGGGTCGACGCGACCGAGGGCTGAGCCGACAGGTGGTCGACGACGAACGTGCGGATCTCGCTCGAGTCGGCCACGGCGATGTGCACGATGAAGTCGTCGTGCCCGCCGAGGAAGAACACCTGGAGCACCTGCGGCAGGCTCCGCACGGCCTCGGAGAACGCCGTGATCGCCGCCTGCCGCGACCCGGGCCGCAGCGTCACGCCGACGATCGCCTGCAGCGGCAGTCCGAGGCTGCGCTGGTCGACGCTCGTGAGGAACCCGGTCACGACCCCGCGGTCGATCAGCGAGCGCAGCCGCACGTGCGCCGTCGAGGGCGCCACCCCGACGGCCTCGGCGAGCGCCGCGTTCGAGATGCGGCCGTCGGTCTTGAGCACCTCGAGGAGGCGAAGGTCGAGCTCGTCGAGCGGGCCGGAGGAGCGAAGATCGTTCGGTTCGGGACTCACGGCGGCTGCTCTCTCGGGTAGGGGCGGGGCGTCGCCCCATGCTGGCAGAAGATCCTTCGACGGAAACACGGCGGAAACGAACGATCGCCACGCTCGGGGCACACTGGGTGAGCAGGGTCGCGACGAGGCGCCCCTGACGAAGATCGGAGCAGCGCGTGCGCGTCGGAGTCCCCACCGAGATCAAGAACAACGAGGCCCGCGTGGCGCTCACGCCCGCCGGCGCCGACGGCCTGGTGCGCCGGGGCCACGAGGTGCTCGTGCAGGCCGGGGCCGGCCTCGGGTCGCGCATCCACGACGACGACTTCCGCGCCGTCGGCGCCACGGTCGTCGACACGGCCGCCGAGGTCTGGGCGGCGGCCGACCTGCTGCTCAAGGTGAAGGAGCCCGTCCGCTCCGAGCACCGCCACCTCCGCGCCGACCAGGTCGTCTTCACCTACCTGCACCTCGCCGCCGACCGGGAGCTGACGGAGGCGCTGGTCGCCTCGGGCACGACCGCGATCGCCTACGAGACGGTGCAGCTGCCCGACCGCTCGCTGCCGCTGCTGCAGCCGATGAGCGAGGTGGCCGGGCGCCTGTCGATCACGGTCGGGGCATACCACCTGATGCGCGCCTCCGGCGGTCGCGGCACCCTGCTGGGCGGCGTGCCCGGGACGCCCGCCGCGAAGGTCGTGGTGATCGGCGGCGGCGTCGCCGGCGAGCACGCGGCCGCGAACGCCCTCGGCCTGGGCGCCGACGTGACCGTGGTCGACCTGTCGCTGCCGCGCCTCCGCGCGCTCGAGGCGCGCTTCGACGGCCGGGTCGCGACCCGCCACTCGTCGCCGTTCGAGATCGCCGGACAGGTGCGCGAGGCGGACCTCGTCATCGGCTCCGTGCTGATCCCCGGGGCCGCGGCCCCGAAGCTCGTCACCGACGAGATGGTCGCGTCGATGAAGCCGGGCGCCGTGCTCGTCGACATCGCGATCGACCAGGGCGGCTGCTTCGAGGGGTCGCGGCCGACGACCCACGACGACCCCACCTTCGCCGTGCACGACACCGTGTACTACTGCGTCGCGAACATGCCGGGCGCGGTGCCCGAGACCTCGACCAGGGCGCTGACGAACGCGACCCTGCCGTACGTCGCGGCGCTGGCCGACTCCGGCTGGCAGGCTGCGACGACGGCCGACCCCGCGCTCGCCGCCGGGCTCAACGTGGTCGCGGGGCAGGTCGTGAACGCGGGGGTCGCCGCCGCGCTGGGGATGCCGCTCGGCACGGTGCGCGCGGCGGGCTGACGCCGCTCGCGCTCCCCCCCGGACGACGCTCGCCCGGGCCTCCGCGACACCGCTCGCCGACGCCTCCGCGACACCCCTCCCCTGCGCCTCCGCGACACCGCCGAGTGGGCGGAACACCGCTTACTGGGACGGTGTTCCGTTCACTCGCCGGTGCCGGAGGAGCGGCGCGCCCACGGCCAGCGCAGCCCGTGCGACCGACACGCCGGAGCGGTTGCGCGAGCCGCCCAGGGCTGCTTACACTCGCCTCCTGTTCGAACACGTGTTCGAGAGAGAGGCGGCCCCGATGAACATCTCCACCACCCGATCGGCCGTCGCGCTCTGGTTCGTCGACGGCAGGCCCGACCGGCTCGTGCACGACGGCGCGCGCTGGCGCGTCACCGACACCCCGACCGAGATGTGGCACGAACCGGCCTTCGTCCCGGCGCTGATCACGCACCCGCCGCAGCAGTTCGTGGGCTGGCGGTTCCAGGCGACCGACGGCGTCGGCACGACGCACATGTTCGAGGTGCTGCGCGACGGCGGCGGCCAGTGGGTGCTCGGCCGCGTCTACGACTGACCGCGGTCACGCGGGCGCCGAGGTCAGGCGGGCGTCGAACCGACGCGGGCGACGCGCTCACCCAGGCGCCGAGCTCACTCGAGGCGCTTGCGCTTCTCCACCTCGACCTCCAGGGCACGCAGGCGGGCCTGCTGCTCGTGGAACTCGATCTCGCGGTCGAGGTCGGCGAGCTGCTCCTCGGTGGTCTTCTGCCGGGGCGCGACCGGCTGCGCCGACCACGAGGAGGCGCGGCGCGGGCCGCCGAAGCCGATCCGTTCCGCTCGACGCGGATCCCCGAACGACACGGTCTCGCGCGGCGTGCTCCAGTCGTGTCCGACGATGAACCACAGGGCGCTGCCGAGCAGGGGCACGAAGACGACGAGCAGCACCCACACGAGCTTGGGCAGGCCGCGCACCTGCGAGTCGTCACGCGAGACGATGTCGACGAGGGCGATCAGGCTGGCGGCGAACATCGCCACGGTGAAGAGGACGTACACGGTCGGGAGCCTAGCGAGCGGCTCCGCCCGGGCGGAAGTGTCCCGCCCACCCAGCTCGGGGGGCGGGGCGACCGGTGCCCACACGATGTGGAGACCCCTGTGGACAAGATGTGTCAAGGCGGGCAGAAACCGGGGATAACTGGGGACAACTGTGGATGGTTGTGTGGAAATTACACCCGTGTAACTTTCCCGCAGGGCGTTGACCAGCATTTTCTCCCGGCGACCGGCTGTGGATAACTCGACAAGGCCACCGCCTCCTTCATCCACAGGCAGGACCGCCAGCCAGGCGGGACCGAGCGCGCGGGGCCCACGGCACGTTCGGGCGGCCGGGACCGCCGCGCACTCGGTCGTTCCTGATGTCTCGGGTCCACCAGGCAGGATGATCGTAGCGCCTCGATACCCAGGAGTATGCAAAGGGTTCCCGACCTGCGCGTCGTCGACGACAGCCGTCGCCCGGACGTTAGGGTGACGGCATGTCCACGACCGGAGGCACCTCCGCCAGGCGCCCGCCCCGCGCCGAGGTCCGGGAGCGCCTGATCGAGGCCGCGAGTCGGCTGTTCGCCCGGCACGGCGTGCACACCACCACCCTCGACGACGTCGCCCGAGCGGCCGGTTTCAGCAAGGGCGCGGTCTACTCGAACTTCGACTCGAAGTCCGACCTCGTCACGACCCTGCTGCGGCGAGAGACGGACGGAGCGCTCCGCGCCCTGCACGCCATGGAGGTGCCGGGCACGGAGCTGCCCGACCTGCCCGGCGCGATCCGCGCGGCATTCGCCCCCTACGGGCCCAGCACCGCCGACGACTTCAGCCTCATGTCGGAGCTGCGCTCGCAGGCCCTCTCCGACCCCCAGGTGATGGCGGTCTTCATCGACCAGCGACGGGTCGTGCTCGACACCCTGCGCGGACTCGTCGACCAGGTCTTCCAGGCACGCACGCCCGAGGCGACCGGGCTGTCCTCCGACCGGCTCGCGCGCCTCCTCATCACCATCTCCGTCGGCTCGGCCTTCGACGCCCCCGCCACCGGAGACGTCGAGCCCGGCGACCTCATGGGCGACGTGGTCGCGGCGCTGCTGCGTCCCGCCGCGGGCGGCGCCCCCGCCTGAGGCGGTCCCCGCCGGGTCGGCTCGGCCCGTTCGCCCGGCGGAGCTCGGGACGGCGACGCGAGAACGACGAACCGACGGGGAAGATCACGTCGGTTCGTCGCTCTCGCGTCGCCACGGCCAGCCCGGTCAGCCGCGAGGCCAGCCCGGGGCCTAGGCCCAGAGGAACGGCACCACGAACAGCAGCAGCGTCACGACCGGGCCGATGACCACCATCGACAGTCCCCAGAACATGAGGTGGCGGTAGAGGCGCGGCCGCTCCTCCTCGACCCCGGAGGCGACGATCGTCGCTCCCGTCGTGCCGAAGGGGGCGCAGTCGACCAGCGAGGCCGAGATGGCCAGCGCGTAGATGAAGCCGGTCATCTCGAGGCCTCCGCCGGGGACCAGCAGCGGCACGGCGAGCGGGATGAGCGCCCCGAGGATGCCGATCGTCGACGCGAACGCCGACACAAGGCCGGCGATCACGCAGATGACGAGCGCGGCCAGCAGCGGCGAGTCGACCGAGCGCGCGGCCTCGCCGAGCTGGTCGATCGCGCCGAGGCGGGTGAGCACGCCGACGTAGGTGATGATGCCGCCGAGCAGCAGGATCGTGCCCCAGTCGATGCGGCCGAGCGCCTGGCGCCCGACGTCGGGGTTCACGAACGCGAGCAGCACGGCGATCGTCAGTGCCACGGCGCCGAGGTTCAGGTCGATGTCGAGCAGCGTGATCGTGAAGAAGCCGACGATCAGCACCGGGATCGCGACGAGCACGAGCAGCTGGTAGCCGCTGAGCTTCTCCGCGGGCGCGGCGTCGACCGAGGCCGAGGAGGCGGCGGTCGCGGTGGCCGTGGCGGTCGCGTCGGCGGCGCTGCCGGTCTGGGCACGCTCCGCGCTCGTGGCGGGGACGCCCACGGCGCCCTCGCTCGTGGCGACGGTCGCGGCGAGGCCGGAGCCCCCGATGCCCGAGCCGCCGGCCCGGCGACGCGAGGAGCCCGAGCCGCCCCGGCGACCCGACCCGCCCGTGGCTGCCGCGGCGCCTGCGGCACGCGTCCGGGCGATCAGCTCGCGTCCGCCGAAGAGGAAGAACGCGACCAGCACGACGAGCGTGTTGATGCCGATCGACAGCCCGAACATGAGCGCCGGGTTGTAAGGAATGCCCGCAGTGCGCGCGACCGTCATCACGGTGATGCCGTTGATGCTCGTCGGGGCGAGGGCGCCGCCGACGATGGCCGAGCTCATGACGATGCCCATCATCGTCGAGTGGATCTTGTGCTTGTGGGCGAGGCTCATCGCGATCGGCACGATCGTGAACGCGGCGTGCGACGTGCCGAGGCAGGCGACGAGGGTGCCGATGACGAACATCGCCCACGGGATGAGGGCGACCCGGTCGCCGATGAGGCGCACCGAGCGGTCGACCAGCCAGTCGATCGTGCCGGTCACCCGGGCGATGCCGAAGAGGTACGTGATGCCGAGCAGGATGAGCAGGGCGTCGACGGGGAACCCGCCGAGCACGTCGTCGAGGCTCTCGCCGACGACGAGCACGCCGACGACCAGGGCGGCGACGAGCGCGAGCGCG